>UEXW01000173.1_pt1 | contig 43997 bp, 39 predicted proteins | sample 4301151 | NCBI WGS metagenome assembly UEXW01 (sample SAMEA4773176, study PRJEB27434) | metagenome | biome: 2259; feature: agricultural soil; material: soil | place: USA | collected 2014-09 | depth 0.25 m | reverse complement strand
AGAGCTTGGAATTCTGGACGTTTGCGATTCGATGGCTCCCGTGAAACGGTCCTCTGCAACTCCACCACGAACTTTGTCTTGCATATGCGCACTCCTTTTCTCAATTAACTAATCGTAAATCCTTACGCCGACTTCTTTACTCTCTTTCCGGTCTCCTCGCCATGGGCTGTGGACGTAAGCTACTCAGAGGCAACCGTGCGATTACAGCTGTGCCCTTAGCATGAGATGAAATCTTCAGCTGTCCTCCGAGTTGCCGAACCCTTTCCCGCATCCCCATAAGACCCACTCCCGTCATCACTCCTGACTCGAAGGTTGCCTGCTTCTCGGGAGGTATACCCTTACCTTCGTCCTCTACTACGACTTGCACCTCATCAGGGGAACGCACGATGCGAACTCTAGCTATCGAGCTCCCGGAATGGCGGTGGATATTTGTGAGCGATTCTTGAACAATCCTGAAGATCACAATCTCCAGATCACGAGCGAGTCGCCCGATGTCTGAAGAAATTTCTAGAGTTGCCTTGAGAGAACTGCGTGTCGCTAGCCCCTCGATATAGCAACGAAGCGCTGACGTCAGACCGACCTCATCAAGCAGCGGTGGATGAAGCAAGTAGGACATGGTGCGTAGCTCTATGGACATGCCATCGATCAAGGCGGTGCTTTGAGAAATGGCTAAGACTGCCTCGGGACTGAGCGCTGTGACTCCATTGCAAATGGTGTTCAGGTTCAATTTGAGAGCAACGAGTGTCTGTCCCGAACTGTCGTGCAATTCTCGAGCAAGCCGCCTTCTCTCTTCATCTTGAGCTTGGAGTAGACCAACGGAAAGTTCTCGGAGTTCCTGCTCTGCCCGTTTCCGTTCGCTAATGTCGGTGTTTATTGTCGAGCCACCCCTGAGGCGCTCCTTCTGGGTCTCTCCAGAGACTCCAACGACTTACGACTGCAATGCAAGTGCCATCACGTTTTGTCTGGAGGAGCTCCCCTTCCGAGTGCCCGTCGCAGGAGAGCAAGGCGGTGATTTGAGATAGAGGCTTTGACCTGCCTCGATTTTCTCATCCATGTAGAACTGAGGATCTCAGCGTTCCATTACTGTTCCAAAAAACTGCTGCAGAATGAGTGCAAAAGTGAAGCTGAGGATAAAAGAATCAACCAGTTATGAGCCGTTGTAGACAGCCCTGAAAAGGCTGCCCTCTGCCGTACTTTTCCACAAGAAAGCGAGAGAAAAGGCGGATATTGGCGATATATAAGTAAGGGGCAAAAAAATAACGCCAGAGAGGAGGCGGCGAATTTGCAGCCTCCTTATGTTTTGGTCTCTCGTGGTCTCACGAGAGGCTGATGATCTATGTGACCACGGATTGGCTGGCGACCGTCTCTTCGACGAAATGGTTCTTCCTTTTTGCTAACCATGCATGGCAGCGGTAGGCAACGGTGACTACTCGACACCGTGCCTTTGATTGACTCCGCGGTTACAATCTCTCTCAGAACAGCTGCTTGCAAATCGCCGGTGACGGAAAGCTTCTGGTCACCCCAGGTTCCGGGTGATGTTCAGCAAGGAGACCGATGTCAACAGGACACGCTGTGCGTAGCTTGCCAGTCCTACTCATGCCTGCTTCGGATGAACAGCCTGCAATTCCTCTCGCCCTCGGCGACGTTTTTCTGCGGGCATCCAAATTTAGCTGGTATATCCGATGGCACGGCCAAGGCGCTTACGTGGGTACGACAGACGGCAGGAAAAAAAGCGCACTTCTAGGATTAGAACTACTGGAAAAACTACTCGACCGACCGAGCTGGGAAGGGTCACCGACCCAACTTCTGGGACTTGTTCACGGGTATCACGGCAGCATGTCCTCCCAGGATGTATTCGCTGCAATGGGCATCGACGGTATAGAAGATGATGATGAGAGCGGTGAGCAAAACGCCGGCTTTGGAAGCACCACGCTCTGCGACCGAGCTACCGCAAGACAGGTGCTGAGATGTATTCAATCTGCCAAGGCGATGATCGCACGCAAACTGCCGACGCTGGCAGACTATCTAAGAGTCACATTGTTGTCGCCCTCGATATACGATGGCGTATGGTCCTACGAGCTCGCACGATGGAACAAGTCCGAATACGAGACACACTGGACTTGCGGACACATAGAGCAGTTCGTCTCCCCTAACCATGACAGTTCGAATATCTTTCGCCGCGAGTCTCCGATCGATTGGTATATCCGCCTGGGCGAGTGTGAGTGCCGCGTTCCCCATTCAGAAGGCATGGACATGCTCTATGTTCTCCTGCTCCATCCCGGCGATTTCTTTTCTGCCGAACGAATCTCCAACGAATTAGGCTATTCGCCCCAAGCGGCGAGTAAAGTGATGAAGCACGAACGAATAGTGCGCGAATTCGCGGATCTAATGGAATCGGCCAAGGAATTTGTGCCCGAATTGATGCAAATCCATGCGGTTGTTATAGATAACGATTGTTTTTACGAACTCCCGGAGAATCCTGATGCTCTTATTGCCGACTTGCTGCCGGTGGTGCAAAAGCTGCGCCTTGATGCTAGGGAGAGTATCGCGGCCAAGATACTGTTTGACACTAGGAGCACCTCGCTGCTTGCGAGAGACGATTCGACCGGTCGTGCGTTGGCCCAGAAGATGGGGCGCTGCGAGAATGTGATTGCAGGGTTGCGCGAGTGGCAAAGCAAAGACCGCCAGGCAGCAAGGCAGGCGCGTCAGGACCCCACTAGTCCAGATCAGCGGGCGAAAGTCCGCAACGCAGTGGAGAGGGCAATCGACGACATCGGGAGACGAGAGAGCAAGGTGGGCGCTTACTTCAAGAAACATTTGCGCGCGTTTAAGTTCCACTGTTGCATGGATATAAGCGAACACTGGAGGCTTAGCTAGCTAGCGCCGCCTGAAGTAACTGTTTTTCACCGGAAAGCGGGAGAAAAAGCGACAAAAACTAACACCAGAGAGGAGGCAGCGATTGCTGCCTCCTTTGTTTTGGTCTCACGATAGGCTGATGATCTATGTCCGTAAGGATGGCACAAAACTATCAGTGTGCGACCAACTCCGAAATATTACAAGTCAGGCTGAATCAGGAAACAAAGCGTGCCCGGACATGAATCAGTCTGGAATAAGACAATAGGCTGCGGGCAGCAGTTCCTTGATGGGTGCCACGGGAGAAAAAGCGGCAAAAACCAACACGAGAGAGGAGGTAGCGATTGCTGCCTCTTTTGTTTTGGTCTCACGATAGGCTGATGATCTATGTCACCAGGGATTAGGTCCGTCGAACTTGAGCGCAGCTTTGCCATTTCGGTATTGACGACTGTCCCCCACCTGAAGGAGATCGTCAGACTGCTGCGCCAAGCCGCAAACGATTCCAATGCCTCATTTCATCGTCGTAAACTTTCCAGCCTTGCCTCCGGATTCGAACGGCTGATACCAGGCATTGAGCGCATCGCTGTTGTCATCGATCCATTTTGATCCTGATGGACTGATGTCGCACTTGGGCGCGCGCGGCTGATGGACCGCCTACGCGAGAACGTAGGGCGAATGTTGTTGTTCGAGGGCGCGATTTGGCCTGTGAGCCACTGATCACCGCAGAGCAGGCCGCCGAGATCCTGAACTGCAGCTCTAAAACGGTCAAGCGCATGGCCGTGCGCGGTCAGATCCCGGCTATGCAGATCGGCAATCGGTGGCGGTTTCGCGCCTCCCTGCTAGACGAGTGGATACGCTCTCAATTACTCTTGGGGCGCCATCCGTGTCCGAAGGAGGAGTAGCGTGAAGAGGACACGGTATCAATTCGGAACCGTGGCGCTGAAGCCACGGAAGAGAGGCCCCAACGTTTGGGTGTACCGATGGCAGGAATACGGTCCCGGTGGAATCTGCTGTCGCAGGAGCCGAATCATCGGCACGCTTGACGATTATCCAACCCATGACTCGGCAGTGAGGAAAGCCGAATCACTTCGCATGGAAGCTAATGCCAGCCAACAACCCAAAGAGCCCGTCTCGTTCGGCGGGTTGGTAGACCGCTACGTCAATAGTGAACTGGCCAGCGAAGTACGACACTCAACGAAGCGCTCCTACATGAGTATTCTGAACCGACACATAAAATCCAAGTGGGCTGATGTCGCGCTGCCTAAAGTGAACGCGGTGGCGGTCCAGGAATGGCTCCGCACGATGCAAGGCGCCCCGAAATATAAGGGGCACATTCGGTCTCTAATGCACCGCCTGTTTGAGAAGGCGATGCTCTGGGGACTGCTCCAGGTTGAACGTAACCCCATGGAGCTTGTCGAGATTCGTGGGGCAAGCAAACGGCGCAAGAAGCCAATCGTTTTGACGATTCAGCAGTACTACGCTGTGCTAGAGCTCTTGCCGGAACCCTACCGCACCATGGTCGTCGTGGCGCAATGTCTCGGGTTACGGGTGAGTGAGATCCTTGCCCTCAAGTGGGAAGACGTCGATTTTGAACAGCTCAGCCTCTTGGTTCGCCGCTCCGTTGTGCATGGACAGGTGGATGAGGTAAAGACTGAGTTTTCCGAGGATGAACTTCCGCTCGATCCTGATTTTGCAACGATCCTGCTCGCCTGGAAGCGTCAGTGCCCGGAAAGCCCGGGAGGGTGGCTCTTCCCGAGTCCGGCAACTGGCCGACCGTACCACGCAAGCCCGATTCAGCAAGACTATATCCGTTCAACAGGCCGCAAATTGGGCTTGGGAGATATCGGCTGGCATACGTTCCGTCACACCTACCGGTCGTGGCTGGACTCAACCGGGGCGCCGCTTGGAGTACAACAGAAGCTGATGCGTCATGCTGACATTCGCACCACCATGAATGTCTACGGTGATGCGCTGATGGACTCCAAGCGCGAAGCCAACAGCAAAGTGGTTCGGATGGCGCTGCGCCAGGCGCTGAAGGAAGTCGAATAACAGAGGCTGACTCGACAGCCCCCTTTTATTTAACCCTAACTGACCCTCGCAAGGGAGAGTCAGGAATCGCAAGTGCTGGAAAAGAATGGTTGCGGGGGGTGGATTTGAACCACCGACCTTTGGGTTATGAGCCCAACGAGCTACCAGACTGCTCCACCCCGCGTAGTGATCATAGCAATCGGTAACAGTCGCGTCAAACGCGCGCCTTCGCGCTAGGACCGAGGACGAACTTCCAAGCACTCGATCGTTGGGCAGGTGGAACCTTTGTTCCTGTTAATCCGCTTCGATTCGCATCGCCGGGTTTCGCTTCCTAGGATTCTTGTCTGTTCGAGCTAGCCTGGCGCTCCTTCATTAACAATCTGGTTAGCCCTTTGGTTTGTGTCGCTCGCATGCGGAGACGATTTTTGTGGGATCGATGGCATCCTTATCGATCTGTTCTTCCAGGATCTTGCCATCTTTTCCGATGAGAAAATTCACGCGCCGTGCGGCTTTGTATTTGTCAATATACAGGCCGTATTGACGGGTCACCTCGCCACCCCAGTCGCTCAACAGGGGGAAGGTCACACCAATTTGATCGGCGAATGCTTTGTTGGCGAACGGGCTGTCCATGCTCACACCCAGGACCTGGGTGTCGGTGGCTTCCAGCTTTTGGAGATTCTGCTGGAAGTTTTTCATTTGCTGGGTTCAACCACCGGTGAAGGCAAAGATGTAGAACGCCAGCACGACGTTCTTCTTGCCTCGATAATCACTGAGATGCACATCCTTGAGGTCCGTGCCGGTGAAGTATTGCAGCTTGAAGTCCGGTGCCGAATCACCGACCCGCAACTTCAACGGTTCCGGCGCCGCGGTCTGCCCGCTCACCGGAGCCGGCAAGGACACGGCAAGCATCGCACCGCACAACAGGCTCCCGATGGCCTTCACGCCGAAATTCTTTCGCATTCCATCCTCCGAACCTGCCTTGCACCTGAGCCTACTAGCAGGAGAGAAGAATCACAAGATGCCTGCGCAAAATTTGGCATTGCCTAAACCCCGGCAGAGCCGTTACATTTCTTGCAACACGTCGATTTATTCGACCATGGCCTGCGTTTCACCGACATCCGGCTTCCCCGTAGCCCGCCGCTGCGAAACGTGGCTGCTTCCCCGTGAGGTACCCAGGCGTGATCTCTTTCGTGACCGTCCGGTCCGGGCAAATCGTCGTGTTTTTGGAGACCAATTCCGGGGATGAGCCTCACCACACTCACTGACATCTTCTACACGATCGTGGAACGTAGTCGCGATCGTGTCATGATCCACCGCCCAGCCATTCAATGGCTGCCGATCTCTGCCCAGGAACTTTATCGCAATGTCGTGGGAGCGGCCCGAGCACTTGCCAGTTGGGGCTTGGCACAAGGGGATCGCGTGGCCATTCTCAGCGAGAACCGGCCGGAATGGACGATCGCTGATTTCGCCTGCCAGTTGCTCGGGCTGGTGTCGGTGCCGATCTACTCGACGCTGACCGCGGAACAGTGCGCTTTCATCCTGCAGGACGCTGGTGTGCGGGCAGTTTTTCTCTCTTCGGAACAGCAGTTGCGGAAGGTGCAAGGTGTCTTGAGCCAGACTTCGGTGGAGAAGGTGGTGGTGATGGATCCGGTCGAGACCGCCCACGCTTTCCACATGGAGCGGCTCATGCATGACGGACCCACGGCCCGCGACGCCGAGATCGATGCTTGCGCTGGACGCATTCGGGGCGAGGATCTGGCTACCATCATCTATACCTCAGGGACCACCGGAGTCTCTAAGGGGGTGATGCTGACCCACCGAAATCTCGCCTCCAACATTGAATTCTCCCTCAAGGGTTTTGATCTGAGCGGAGAGCAAGTCAGCGTTTCGTTTCTCCCACTCTCGCACGTGACGGCGCGACACGTGGACTTCGCTCTCATGTATCACGGAGTGACGCTGGCGTACTGCCCATTCCTGGACCGGCTGCCTTCAACCTTGCTGGAAGTTCGACCGAGCGTGTTCGTCGCGGTTCCGCGGGTGTACGAGAAGATTCATGCGCAGGCCGAACTCAAGGCCAAGGACTTCGCCAAGAACATGATCTTCCGATGGGCTCTCACTGTGGGACGCGAGCATGAGGCGCAGGTGCTCATCGGCCATACGCCGACTTCGCGGAGCTGGATGCTGGCCAACCGGTTGGTTTACTCCAAGGTGCGCGAGGGCATGGGCGGGCGCGTGCAGATGTTTATCTCTGGCGGCGCACCGCTGGGGCGCGAACTGGCGGAGTGGTATGCCCAGGTGGGAATTCGCATCCATGAAGGCTACGGTTTGACGGAGACCTCGCCCGTGATCGCGGTTAATACACCTGCCCAGCACAAGTTGGGCACGGTGGGCAAGCCGTTGGGCAATGTGGAAGTCAAAATCGCGGAGGATGGAGAGATCCTGGTACGTGGTCCCTCGGTTTTCAAAGCTTACTGGAAACGACCGCAGGAAACCGCCAACGCCTTCGTCGACGGCTGGTTCAAGACGGGAGATATCGGCAATCTCGATGGCGACGGATTTCTGTCCGTCACGGACCGCAAGAAAGACCTGATCAAGACCTCAGGAGGCAAGTTCATCGCGCCCCAACCGATTGAGAATTCGCTCAAACACAACGCGCTGATTGCAGAGGCCGTCGTGCTAGGTGACAAGCGGCGATTTCCGGCGGTGCTAATCTCTCCGTACTTTGCCTTGCTGGAAGACTGGGCGCGAAATAACGAGGTGAAGTTCTCCAGCCGCGCCGAACTGGTGGACGATCCCAAGGTGCGGGCGCTGTACGAAGGGATCGTGGAGGACTTGAACCGGAACCTGGCGCGCTTCGAAAAGCTGAAGAAGGTTCTGTTGGTTGCAGACGAATTCTCCGCCGCCGACGGCACCCTGACGCACACCATGAAAGTGCGGCGACGGGCGATCGAAGAACGATACCGGGAGCTGATCGAGGACATGTACGCGCACGCGGAACCGGCCCCGGTGGCGGGTCACATCTCGGGGTAGTGGTTTCCGTGCTGCGGGCGCCGCGTTTCATTACAATAAAGCCATGTCAGATTCATTGATCATTGGCGGTCGTCCCTTGCGCTCCCGGCTCATTGTGGGCACGGGAAAGTACAAGTCATTTCAGGAAACGGCGCGCGCGCTCGAGGCCAGTGGCGCGGACATGGTGACTGTGGCAGTGCGGCGGGTCAATCTTGATCGCAGCAAGGAATCGTTGCTGGACTACATCGATCCGAAGAAATATTTCCTGCTGCCCAACACAGCCGGTTGCTACACGGCGGATGAGGCGATTCGCGCGGCGCGCCTGGCGCGGGAGGTCGGCATTTCGGATTGGGTGAAGCTGGAGGTGATTGGCGATCAGGCTACGCTCTATCCGGATGTGCAGGCCACGCTCGAGGCCACGGAGACGCTCGTGAAAGAGGGCTTCACCGTGTTGCCATACACGTCAGACGATATTGTCTTCGCCAAACGCCTGCTGGATGCAGGTGCGGCAGCGATCATGCCGCTCGGGGCTCCGATTGGAAGCGGGCTGGGCATTCAGAATCAGGCGAACATTCGAATACTGCGCGAGTTGATCACGGGTGTACCCCTGATCGTGGATGCGGGAGTGGGAACGGCTTCGGATGCAGCCATCGCCATGGAACTGGGAGCGGATGCAGTGCTGATGAATACGGGAATCGCGGGCGCGCAGGATCCGGTTCTGATGGCGGAGGCGATGAAAAATGCCGTCCTGGCAGGGCGCCAGGCCTACCTGGCGGGGCGCATCCCCAAGAGGCTGTATGCCACGGCGAGTTCTCCGGTGGAGGGCGTGGTGCGGTAGGGCGCGGGTCCAGGTGGGACCTTAGCGGCTCAAGAGGTTGACCAGGAAAGAGCGCATTTCACGCTGAAGTTTGCGCTTAGTGGCGCGACTGAAAAGGCAGCGGAAAAAGTCGCCTTTTGATCGCCACGTGCGAACCTGAGCGGCTAAAGCCGCACTGATACCAGGAGCCTTTACGGTGCGCCTGAAGGCGCACCCCTTCAAAAACGAAACGCATTTCAGAGTTTCTTGGCAAGCTATGAAGGCGTGCCTTTCCAAGCTATGAAGGCGCGCCTTTCTCACCCTCACAATGTCTGCGGACTTTTACATCCTGTAAAGCCGTCCCCTTTCAAAGTGGGCGGCGCTGTCTACTGATTGGGCCCTTCAAGACATTCAACTCGCGGCAAAAAGGGCGGCCCGCAGGCCGCCCTCACAATTCCCGAAAATCACTTCACAACATTTTCACGCTCATCACGTGAAGGCTGTCTCCGGTTACGTGGCCGCTGACGGCGACGTGGTGGCCTTCATGGCCTTTTAGCGCGTCGGGATTCTCGACGCTCAGGATTTTCTGATCGCCATCGGTCACGACGACCATCTTGGCGCCTTTCTCCAGGCACTTCTTGGTGCAATCGGCGGCGCCGGCGTTCGCGCCCTTGACGCCACACTGCGAGTCACTCACCCAGCCCTTCACGGTCTCACTCTTGTCGTCGCCCGCGGATGCGAACGACACTACGAAGAGCACCATGCTGAGCAGCAGACATAGCGAGAGTACTTTCTTCATGACCATCCTCCTTTAATTTTCCCAGCAACCGAGATGCATTGATGGCGACAACACCGAGCAAGTTACGTCCCAAGGCTTGTGACGAGGGGTGAGCGGATTCCTTCGTTCCGGATGGGGCGTGACGGGAATGCTACCACAGCTGGGGACAAAGAGTGTCGTCAGAAGGGCAGTGGGTGTTTACTTGCGAGCGGCGTTGGTTGGGGGTTTTTGAGGGCTGGGGTTCACATAGACAACTTCACCGGGCCGTGTATAGTGCAGCTGCTCGCGGGCTTCTTTCTCAATCGCCTTGGGATCGGTCTGGAGAGACTTAATCTGCTGAGTGTACTGATCGTTCTCCCTCTGGAGCTGGTCGATTTCCGATTGCAGCCGCTGGTATTCCGCACGCTTCGCGCGATAGACCACCATGCCATTGGCGCCAAACATAACATGCAGGAACAACCACAGGGTCAGGAGCAGTACGCCGGCCGTCGCCAATCGTCGGCGTGCCATGTAGACGGCAGTGCCAAAGGGGCGGGATCTGGCCAGCCAACGTTCCGCCACGGCTTCCGCCTGGGGAGCCTTGTCGACCACGGCGCGCAGGCCGTCTTCCGGCCGGGGAAGAGCGCGGAGTCTAGAGATCGATTTCAATCGAAAATCCATTGTTTGGCGGCGGCGCTTAGCTTGCTCAACTCACTCGCGTTTGCAGCTTCCGAATACACGCGGACTACGGGTTCGGTGCCCGAGACCCGATAGCACACCCAGGAGCCATCTTCAAAGACAAGCTTGAGGCCGTCTTTGCGTACGATTTCAGCGACCTTGCGGCCGAAGAATTCGCGCGGCTCGGAGTGTAACTTTTGAGTAAACTTCCCTTTCACTTCCTCCGTCAAGCGGAAGTTCTCGCGTTGGGGATAGAAGGAACCAACTTTGGCAAATAGCTCATGGAGCTGTTTGCCGAGAGACTTGCCTCTTCGCGCCACCATTTCGCAGCACATCAGCCCCGCGAGCACGCCGTCTTTTTCGGGAACGTGATGACGGATGGAGAGGCCGGCGCTCTCTTCGCCGCCGATACAGATCTTGTCCTGCTTGATGAGTTCACCGATGTACTTGAAGCCCACCGGAGTCTCATACAGCTCCACTTTGTGGTACCGGGCAAGAGCATTGATCAGATTAGTGGTGGCTACGGATTTTCCGACGCCATTCCGCCAGCCGCGGCTTTCGACCAGATAGTCGAAGAGCAGCGCGATGATGTAGTTGGGCTGGAAAAACGTGCCGTCTTCGTCGACGATGCCAAAGCGATCGGCGTCCCCGTCGGTAGCGATGCCGATGTGAGCCTTGGTCTCGCGCATTTTTTCGCGCAAATCGTTCAGGAGATGGTCGTCGGGTTCGGGAGCATGACCGCCGAAGAGCACGTCGCGGCAGTCGTGAACCGTGGCCACTTCCACTCCGGCTTCGCGCAGGAGGGCGTCGGGATAGGTGCGCGCTGAACCCCAGAAAGGATCGAATACGATGCGAAGTCCAGCCTTTTGAATTTCCCGCAGGTCAACGATCTCGCGGAGCCGCGAAAGATACATGCGCCGGGGGTCAAGGGGCTGCGCCTCCGGAGAAGTGGTCGTCTTATTTTTGTCGTGGGCTGAATCCGCAGCCACGATTTCAGCTTCAATTTGCCGAGTGACTTCCGGTAGCGCCGGAGCGCCGTCAGGAGTCGAGAACTTGATCCCATTGTATTCCGGCGGATTGTGGGAGGCGGTGAAGTTGATGGCACCGTCGGCCTTGGCCTGCGTTACCGCGTAGGAGATAGCGGGCGTGGGAGCGGCGTCGGCAATCACGAGGGGAGCAATGCGGTGGGCGGAGAGGATCTCTGCGGCCGTGGCGCAGAAGGTTTCTCCCAGGAAGCGGGGATCGCGACCCACGATGACCTTGGCGCCCTTGGGCTTTTGTGAGGCAACGTAGCGCGCGATGCCGGTTACCGCGCGGCGCACGTTCACGAAAGTGAACTCCTCGGCCATGACGGCTCGCCATCCGGAGGTGCCAAATTTAATCTGGGTGGTCATGAGTAATCCTGATGTTGTTTCGCAAATTGTTCCGCTTGGGTTGCGGTGTTGCTTATTATGAACAGCAGGGCAGTTTGCTTATGTGACCAATCGCACGGAGCAACGGAGTCCATGGCCCATCGAGTTCCCTGCCGAGGCCCGATTTTATATGACTGACATGAGAATCGTCTTGACCACCGCCACTTCCCGTGAACAGGCGCGCACGATTGCCCAGGGACTGGTGGAGCGGCGGCTAGCCGCTTGCGTGAATATTGTCCCGAAGATCGAGTCCGTTTACCAATGGCAAGGCAAGGTGGAAGAGGCTGAGGAATTTCTGTTGATCGTGAAGACGACGGAGGCGGCCCTCGTGAGAGTGCAAGATGCGATCCGGGAGATGCATTCCTACGAGTTGCCGGAATGCATTGTGCTTTCGATCGCGGACGGGAGCGAGTCGTATCTCAGGTGGATCGGAGAGTCGGTGAGTTAGTGAGCGTCGTCGACTTCGCCCCTTGGGGGCGGTTCATTTGCTAGCTCATCTACGGCTTATGCCGTGGGCTTCATTGTTCTGCGCCTCCGCGGCTTCTTGGTTTCGTCGCGGTCGCGGCTCCGTCTTCGTGGTGGGCTTGATTTGTGTGTGATCCGTGGTGATCCGGCGTTCTCAGGGAACTGACGATTCAGCCTGATCTTGGATACGAGACCGCTGCCATCACTTTAAGATTTGCGCAGTGGTCGTGGATGGCAGTTTTAAGTTCGGCGACCAGCTTTTGGATCTCCTTATCATCTTGCGCGGCCAGGAGCTGTGTGCAGAGATCGCGGATTCGGTCTTCAAGAGTCACCAAAATGCCCCAGCGGAACAATGACCGTACCATGCTGTGCGAGGATTTTGTATACAGTAGTTACTGCAGGAACTTTACGGTGAAACGCTGGTTCGCACTTTTTCGCGAATCGAATTCACCTTAAGACCGTTGTCAAGCGCGTTACGCGCTGTTTTACAAAGCAGAGGCGTTTCCCACCAACAGCAGGTTCCTCGTCGCTGGCGCTCCTCGGAATGACAAAACAAATAGGTCGAGCAAGAATGACAAGGGAATCAAGGTGGAAAGGAATGACAAGAACACAGCGCTGGGAAAAAAAAGGTAAGAACCAGGTTCACGGCGCGCCTAGATTGCCGCAAGTGCCTGGTCGAGATCGGCGATGATGTCTTCGATGTTCTCGATTCCTACCGAAATTCGGACCATGCCATCCGTGATGCCGATTTCCTTGCGGCCTTTCGCTCCTACCGCTGCGTGAGTCATAGTAGCGGGATGTGAAATGAGGGTTTCCACGCCGCCCAGAGATTCGCCGAGAGAGCAGACTCGGACCTTGCGCAACATCTTGTTTGCATTGGAGAGGGATCCGGTTTCAAAGCTGATCATCGCGCCGAAACCAGTCATCTGTTGTTTGGCGAGTTCATGCTGCGGGTGATCGGGCAGTCCTGGATAGAAGACTTTCTTTATCTTTTTGTGGCCAGCAAGAAATTTCGCGACTTCGCGTCCGCTTGCGTCGTGCTGCTTCATGCGAACGGCGAGCGTCTTCACTCCGCGCAGAATCAACCAACATTCAAACGGTGAGAGGATTGCACCCGCGGCTTTCTGAAGAAATGCTAGTTTGTCGGCCTGCTCGGGGCGCGTACAGATAACGACTCCTCCCAGACCGTCGCTGTGCCCGTTCAGGAACTTGGTGGTCGAGTGCACGACCATGTCGGCGCCCAGCGCGATGGGCTGCTGAAAATATGGCGACATGAAGGTGTTGTCGACGACGAGGTCGATCTTCTTCGGACGGCAGACCTCGCTCACCGCGCGAATGTCGGTCAACGCCATGAGCGGATTGGTCGGCGTCTCGATGAACACCATTCGGGTCTTCTTGGTGACCGCGCGCTCCACGTTTCGAACGTCGGAAGTATCGACGTAGGTGAACTCCAACCCAAAGTCCGCCCACACCTGGTTGAACAAGCGCGGAGTGCCACCGTAGAGATTGTGTCCGCACACGATGTGATCGCCGGCCTTCAGCGTGGTGATAATCGCGTTGATGGCGGCCATACCGCTAGAGAAAACTTTCGCGGCAACTCCACCTTCAAGGGCTGCCAGATTTTCTTCCAGCCGCGTGCGCGTAGGATTCGACACGCGAGCGTACTCGTACCCTTTGTGCTTGCCGATCTCTTCCTGGACGTAGGTGGAGGTCGCGTAAATCGCGGGCGCTACGGCTCCGGTGGAGGGGTCGGGTTCCTGGCCGACGTGTATCGCGCGGGTGGCGAAACCGGATTTAGGATTCTTCGTGGACATATTCCTCCGTTTTAGCTGTCAGCTCTCAGCATTCAGCGTTCAGCTAGTGCATGACCTTTTGCCACTGAGGGACAGAGGCACAGAGGAAACCTTTCATTCGTTATGCATCGTCCACTTAATATGCATCGTCGATTTAAGAGGTGCGCGCATAGAGTGTGGTCGGAATTGCCCGTAGTGATCTTCTCTGTGCCTGTGTGGTGAATAGGACTATTTTGCTGAGTGCCGACTTTTGACAGTTCGCTAGATCCCGCCTTCAAAGATTTTCTTCGAAAGATACCGTTCCGCCGAGTCGGGAACGATGGTCACGACGCGCTTCCCTGCTCCTAGACGGCGCGCCAATTCGAGGGCTGCAAAGACGGCGGCTCCACCGCTGGAACCGGCCAGCACACCTTCCTGAGCAGCCAGTTCATTCACCATGCCGAAGGCTTGGTCGTCGGTGACCATCATGATTTCGTCACACACCGAGCGGTCGAAATTCTTAGGAATGAAACTCGCGCCGATGCCTTCCACTTTATGCGGGCCGGGGGGACCACCGCCCAAAATTGAACCCTGGGTTTCGACGGCGATTGTGTAGGCGCGCGGCAGGCGCTCTTTCACAAAGCGCGCAACCCCTGTGAAAGTGCCGGCCGTGCCCGAGCCGAGGGCGATGCCATCGATACGTCCGTCCATCTGCTCAAAGATTTCACGGGCGGTGGTTTCGTAGTGATAATCGGGATTGGCGGGGTTCTCGAACTGGGCAGCCATGAAGGCCTTGGGATCAGAAGCGGCGAGGTCTTTTGCGCGGCTGATGGCGCCATCCATGCCCTCGGCCTCCGGAGTGCGAATCACCTCGGCGCCGAGGGCCAGCATGATCATGACTTTTTCCTCGGAGAAGCGTTCTGGGACGAAAAGCGTGACGCGATAGCCGCTCTTGACTCCGATGAGAGCCAGGCCGATTCCGGTGTTTCCAGCGGTGGCTTCGATGATGGTTCCGCCGGGCTGCAATTTGCCGTCCCGCTCCGCTTGCCGAATGATGCCGATGGCTGCACGATCTTTGACACTGCCGCCCGGATTCAGATATTCCAACTTGGCAAATACGTCGGCAGATCCAGGGGGAACCAGACGGCGGAATTGGAGCATTGGGGTCTCACCGACGAGTTGGGTAATGTCGTCGGCGACGCGCAGGCGGGAGGCCGTCGTGGCGTTTCGCACATTACAGAGTAAGGAAGTACACGGGGCAGCGTCAATCGGCAAAGGACCTGCGCATAGGGCTCGCCGGGTGCGGCAACGGACGATGTGTGTCAGTTCCGGTTCATCGGCTGCGGTTCAGAGGGATGGATACTTCGCGACCGCCGGGCGGGACGCCCGTCGCTCTACAATTCATGGGATGCGGCAGGCAGCAATCCCGCTGCACGGCTGGCGAGACGCCGGCGCTACGAGTGGAAATCCGACGGCTCTTGGGTTTGTGTTTGCGAGCCCATGCTTCGACGCTCAGGGTGACCCGAGGAAGCAGGCTATTTTGGTGTGGCTGAGGCTCGTTCCTGTCCGGCGTAGTAACCGCTCTTGGTGCGGACGGTCAGCTTGCCGTAGCCTTTGGCTTTGGCGTCCACCTTGATTGCGCGGTAGCCCCCACTGCTTTTCGGATTGGTGGGTTTGTATCCGATGGTGTACTGGTTGCGGATGTCGTGGGCGACCTGGCGGCTGATCTCGTCGACCTGATCGAGGGTCTTGGGAAAGAACGCGATGCCCCCGGTTTTCTCCGCCATGAACTGAAGAGCCTTGCGGGCCCGTCGTTGCTTCTCTTCGCCCAGCAGGCCGATGGCGTAGACGGTCGGGCCGTTCTCTTCCTGCAACCGGCGGATAGCCTGCTCAAGCGATTCCTGGCTCTCATTGTCCTCGCCGTCGGTCACGACAAAGAGTACTTTCTTATCCAGCTTGCCGTTTTTCCTCAAGTGATCGGCGGAAGCCACCACGGCGTCGTACAGCGCGGTGCCGCCACGAGTGTCGACTTTTTCGAGCGCTTCCCGCATCTTATTGAGATCGGCGGTGAAATCCTGATCCAGGTAGTACTCGTCGTTGAAGTTGACGATGAAAACCTCGTCCTGCGGATTGCTGGCTTTGACCAGGTTGATGGCGGCCTTGTTCACACGATCGCGTTTCTCACGCATGGAGCCGGAATTGTCGATGACGATTCCCATCGCGACCGGAATGTCTTCGTGGCGGAAGGACACTATGTTCTGCGGCCTGCCGTCTTCCAGCACGGTGAACGCACCCTTATCCAAGTTCGTCACCATGCGCTGTTTATCGTCGACTACAGTGGCGTGCAGAAGGACCTCATCGACCCGAGTGTGGAAGATGAATCCGCTGGTATCTTCCTGCACGGATGGCGACGGAGGTTGCTCCTGAGGAGAGGAATTCTCCGGCTTGGGCGCATCCTGCTGCTTGGGAGGGGGAGAACTCTGGGGCGCAACCTGGGGAGGAAACGCATCCCCGGGAGCCTGCGAACTTTGTCCCGCGGTGAACGTTCCTAGGACAAGAAAAAAGAGGAGAAAAGCCAGCGAACGCCGGCTACTCCGTAGGTGCATAGTAACCCGTCTTGGCATAGACCCGAAGCGGTGGCAGACCCTTTGGCGGTAGAAGTTTCACTTTTATCTTACGCCATTTGCCGTCGCGTGTCGGATTAGTTGGACGGTACCCAAGCACATATTGGTTGCGCAGTTCGATGCCAATCTTTGTGGCCACGTCGGCAAGGTCGTTGGGATTGTCGATGGTAAAGGCCCGCCCGCCAGTCAGTTCCGTAACCTCGCTCAGAAGGGCCGGGCCCAGCTTTTCTTCTTCAGTGGGGAAATAGTGATCGTAGATGCCAACCGCATAGATGAGGACGTCAGCCTCTTTGACCATCGATTTGATCTCGCCCTCGGTATAGCGACTGTGGTTGTCTCCGCCATCGGAGATGATCAGCATGGCCTTCTTGGGAAATTTCGCATGCCGCATTTTGCTGACACCGAGGTAAATAGCGTCCAGCAAGGCAGTGCGCCCCTTGGGAACCGTGTACACCAGTTTCCCTTGGATGTCTTCGATCGAACTGGTGAAGTCGCTAACTTCTTCTGGCTTGTCGGCAAAGGTGATCATGAAGAATTCATCTTGCGGGTTCGCCGTCTTGAAGAACTCCACGACCGCTTCGCGGGCGCGTTCGATCTTGGAGCTCATGCTGCCGCTCATATCGAAAATCACGCCCAGGGACACGGGAGCGTCTTCGCTGGAGAACGATTTGATCTCCTGCTGGCTCTTACCTTCAAACACTGTGAAGTTGTCCTTGTCGAGACCGGTCACCAGGCGGTTCATGGGATCTGTGATGGTCACAGGCACAAGCACGAGTTCCACCGAGGACTTGTAAGGCCGGGTGTGCGAGGCGAAACCAGACTCTTTGACCTCATCGGGGACAGCCGGTTTGGACTCGACGCGAGGCTGGATATGGACATCGTCCTCCGTGTTTTGTCCCCACAACTGCGGAGCTTGAAGGGTGAGCAACAGGAGAGTCGTCGCGGAAAACAGGCATAGAACCGGAGAGAAACGGTGCGTGCGCAGCATTGTCCTGATCCCATTATTGGAAGGGGCCGAGTAGAGAAAACGATCTCGGGTCTTGCGGAAAGACCCGCGCCCACAATGGCGGGTCATGCAGTTACCTCTTTGAGCGGATCGTATCACAGTTTTCTTGGCAAGGAGACTTGGAAAACACAGTATTTTGTAACCGTTTTGTCTCTTATACGGAACCAGCGCGAACCGGTCGACGGGCCGTCGGTGGCGTCAAGCGGGCACAGGCTGTGACTTGCTAAAATGTTAGCCTCGCATGGCTTACATCGTTCCCTTCCGCGCGCTTCGCTACGATCCGAACCGGGTCCCTCCGGCCTCGGTGGTCACACAACCTTATGACAAAATCACGCCCGAGGCGCAGGAGCGCTACTACGCAACCAGTCCGTACAATTTGGTGCGTCTGATTCTGGGAAAACGGGAAGCCACCGACAATGGCGTGGAGAACGTCTACAGCCGCGCAGCCAAATACTTCCGCGACTGGCGGCGGGATGGGATATTCCTGCAGGACTCGCAGCCATCCATTTACGCTTACTCGCAAAAATTTTCGGTTCCGGGCAGCAGTCGGGAGGCCGAGCGCAGCGGTTTCATCTCGCTGGGACGGGTGGAAGACTATTCGGCGAACGTGGTCTTTCGCCATGAACAGACGCTAGCCAAACCGAAGGCCGACCGGCTGGAATTGTTGCGCGCAACCCGGGCGCACTTTGGCCAGATTTTCATGCTCTACAACGACAGCGGCGAAATTGACAGCTTGCTGGCGCAGGACACGGCGCCCACTACCGAAATCAGCGATGAATATGGGGTGCTGAACCGGATCTGGAAGGTGTCGGACCCCGGGTTAATCGAACTGGTGCGCAGCAAGATGCGCGACAAGCGGCTGATCATCGCGGACGGGCATCATCGCTACGAAACTGCTCTCAATTATCGGAATGAGCGGCGCGCGATGACTTCGCAGCCGGTGGGGGCACCCCGCGAACGTGCGGGCGGCACTATGGTTCGAGTAATCGAGACTGAAGAAGCGCCTTACGAACTGGTGATGATGACGTTCGTCAATATGAACAACCCGGGGTTGGTGATTCTGCCCACGCACCGGGTGGTCCACGGCCTTTCTGATTTTTCGCCGGAGGGCTTTCGATCCGCAGCCCGAGCGTATTTCAATGTGGAAGAGGTGGACGCGGCCGTCGACTCCGCTCGGGCGACTGCCATCTTGCGGGAGGTGGGGCACGTGGGAACCGCAATCCTGGCCGCTACGGCTTCCCGGGTTTTCCTGCTGCATACCCCTAAAGCGCCAGCGTCGATGTTCCTGGGGCTATCCATCCGGCAACAATCCCTGGACGTGGTGCAATTGCATAGAGTTTTGCTGGAGGGTGTGCTGGCGCTATCAGAAGAGTCCATTCGGAACCAGCAGAATCTGTCGTACATCCGCGATGCCGGAGAAGCATTGGCCGCAGTGCGAACGGCGGGGGCCAATGTCGCGTTCTTGATGAATCCCTGCAAGATGGAGCAGGTTCGGGATATTGCCTTCGCGGGCGAGGTTCTGCCGCAGAAGTCGACGGACTTCTTTCCGAAGCTTTTGAGCGGTCTGACGATTTACGCGCTGGAGTAAGGATGTCCTCGCGGTAGAGTCCCCGTGAACTGAGCTCCATGGAAATGTAGCAGGCGACGGCACCCTCACTGATTTGTCGCCTGGGCCCAGTAACTCGTTCGGGCAAGGATGGTCTTTTGCTCGGGCTCGCGCAAGCGAACGCGAATCTCGTGCAAGCCGGGATGAGGACTCTTCGGTTCAAAGTTGAGCAAGTAACGCGCGTGCAGGTGATTGCTGAAGTCGGTCAGCAATCGCTCGAAACTCTTGCGCGAGGTGAACACCTCGTACTCGCCGCCGGTCATTTCGGCGACAGCCTTCGCTGTGTTCTTACGCACCCCTTGCGAAGCCATCATCAGGGGAGCAAGTATATCTCCAGTTCCTCGCCCTTCATCCTTGTTGCTCCCGCGCTCGGTATCAAGTACCTGGGATAGTGCGGGCGAAAAGGGCAAAGCATAGACCACCGTGTTGTTGTTACCGACGGCCATGACGACGTCTTTGATTTTGGCAAAGTGGCTTCCATGGTCGCGAGTCTCACTGATAAGCAATAGCACCCGCCGGTGACCATTGGGAGCATGGTCCAGCAACCTTACGGAAAACAGCACTGCATCCAGAATGGCTGCGCCGCCATCACCCGGATGCAGTAGCTCGAGACCCGTATCGATTGATTCGGCCTTGCCCGTGAAATCGCGGACGAGACTGACTTGACTGTCGAATTCTACGAGAGCCACCCGTGATTCGGGCAGGCCGAAGATCGGACTTAGCATGGAACTCAAGCCGCGCATTCGGCCGAACTCACGGCCCGCCCTGCGACCACACTGCAGAGCGACCACCATCGAAATCGGCTCAGATTCCGCAGCCTCGTCCAATTGGGTCGCTTGCTCGACGCCATCGTCCTCGATAATGAAGTCTGTGGCCTGAAGACCGTAAACGGCCTTGCCTTTTTCATCCTTCACTAGCGCGGGTACGGTCACCACGTTGGATTGGGTATGGAAAGTCGTCTCTTGCGCGAGACACATCGGAAGCAACAGCGCCAGAAGGACGGGCAGGATCGCATTGGTCGTGGTCATTGGAATCTAAAGCGGCTGACTCGTTTCGAGCCGCAGCGCCTATAGGCGCGACCTGTTGCCGCACGGCACGCCTGAAGGCGTGCCTCGATACAAGAATTGCATTTGTCCGCGGGGTTCGGGGCCTTGTCCCACCCAAACTCGGATAAGGCCAGTCCTGGAATCACCGCAGGTTCTGTTACTCTGATGCAGAAACTCCACACTTAAGAGGTTTTTTCGGAGTGGTTTCGTCGAGTTCATTTCTCCCGCGGCGACGCCCCGCAGGATCGGCGGGCCCGCGCTATTTTACTGCTTTCGCCTTTTCCGTCGTCATGCTTCTCGCCGCCTTCCCGGCGGGGTCCGCGGGCGAGAAGCGCATCGCGATCTATGCGCCGGCTATGACTTTTTCCGTTCCTGTCGTCGATCGGGATGGTCGCGAGTATGTGGGTCTGTTTGAAATCCTCGAACCAATCGGTACAGCCACCTCGCGCAGCGATGGCCTGCACTGGAGGGTACGCTACGACAATGCGGAGTCGGAATTCACGTCGGGAAAGAGTCGCGCCAAAGTGCGGGGGCACGACCTTGATCTTCCCGGCAACTTTCTGCTGGAGGGTGGGCGCGGACTGGTTCCGGTGAGTTCCCTTGGAACGCTCCTGCCTCGGATTCTGGGAAGCAACCTTGCCTTCAATGAAACTGCCCGCCGGCTTTTCATCGGGAACGTGGGGACTCATTTCACGGCGCAGCTCAGTCACACCACTCCGCCGCGGCTGGTGATGAACTTTTCGTCGCCGGTAAATCCGACTATTTCCACTGAGCCCGGCAAATTGCGCATGGTCTTCAACCGTGATCCTGTGGTCGCTCCCGGTTCACCCACGCTCACTTTCGGGGACAAGACGATTCCTTCCGCTACGTATGCGGAGAACAATGGGTCTGCGGAGATTGTTGTGAATGGCGGCGTCTCTCTGATGGCCAGCTTCAGTAATGACGGTCGGACCATCACGGTTGCGCCGGCACCGCAGCCGATCGTCGCGCAGCCAATACCGCCTCCTGCACCGGGCGCACCACCGGTGCCGGCTAGTGTTTCCTCGGGTGGCGGCACTCCTGCTCCAGTCGCGGCGGCACCCATTCAGCGCTTCTACGCGGTGATCGACGCCAGTCATGGTGGCGACGACCGCGGTGCTCTGCTTTCGGCGCAATTAATGGAAAAGGATGTGTCGCTGGCGCTGGCGCGTCGTCTGCGGCAGGAACTGGAATCGCGGGGCATCTCAACGCTGGTACTGCGTGATCCCGACGTCAATTTGTCGCCGGATCAGCGCGCAGTGCTCGCCAACACGGTGCGTCCGGCAATCTACATTTGCCTGCACGCGGCTTCCGATGGAAGAGGTGTGCGACTGTACACCGCGCTTCTGCCGGCGGGCGCCGAGAACAACGGGCCCTTCGTGGCCTGGGACACGGCGCAGAGCCGGTTCCTGGCTGTGAGTCAGACAGTTGTGCAGGGAGTCGCGGTGGAGTTCCAGAAAAAACAAATCCAGGTGCGTATGCTGGCGGCTCCCTTGCGTCCGTTGAATAATGTCACGGCGGCGGCAATCGCGGTGGAAGTGGCACCGCCGGGAAACGATGTCATGGACCTGACTTTGCCAGCCTACCAACAGAACGTAGTGAGCGCCGTCGCTGCCGGGATCCTGGCCGTGCACGACCGGTTGGGAACGCCCCAATGATTCCTCGACACTTGATGATCGGAGTGGGCGTCCTGTTGGTGGCCGTGTTGGGAATGGCGGTCTACGCGGGACGCATGCGCGGTCGCGTGGCGCAAACAGCACCCGCTGCGGCAGATACGCGCCCAGTGGCTCCACCGGTATCAGGACCCACGGAGCGGGTTACGCTTTATGTCGCTTCCGATGATTCAGGGACGTTACGCGTACAAGCGGCCAACATCGCGCTGCCCTCCACGCGCCAGCAGCGGGCTGAGGAAGTGTTGCGTGCATTGCTTGAAATTTATCTCTCCAAGGATTCGCCGCATCCGCTAGGTTCCGGAGCAGACTTACACGCGGTATATCTGGTAACGCCGGGCTTGGCGGTGATTGATTTGAATTCCGCATTTGCCAACGGCCATCGTTCCGGCGTGCTGGAGGAGGAATTAACAGTGACGTCTTTCATTCAGACGCTGGCAGCGAATCTTCCGGACATCGCGCGAGTGAAATTTCTGGTGGATGGAAGAGATCGGGAGACGCTGGCGGGGCATGCCGATCTGTCGGGGTTTTACGATGTGGGCGCGGTGGGGCGGGTGGCGGGGCAGATGCAGTAGGAGGAACGCGGGCAGGAGTGCCCGCGCCACACTTTTCAATCGACAATTGATAGTCTGCAATTGACAATCTCCTCCATGATTTATCGCTCGGATAACCGAACCCCAGATCAGTTGCGTCCGGTCAGCATTTTGCCTGATTTCATCCGTACGGCCGAAGGCTCGGCACTCATCGAAGTTGGAAACACCCGCGTTATTTGCACGGCCTCCGTGGAAGAGACAGTGCCAGCTTTCCTGCGCAATAGCGGGAAGGGGTGGGTCTCGAGCGAGTATGGAATGCTACCTCGGGCCACGCTCACGCGCACGGCGCGCGAAGTCAGCAAGGGGCGGGCCAGCGGGCGGACGCACGAGATTCAGCGGCTGATTGGAAGGTCGCTGCGCGCTGTGACTGATCTCGAGAAACTGGGGGAGCGTACGGTGTGGATCGATTGCGACGTGATCCAGGCGGACGGCGGCACGCGCACGGCTTCCATCACGGGCGCCTTTGTGGCGCTGGGGCTGGCGCTAGGAAAGCTGGTCGACGCTGGAACCCTGAAGGCTGTGCCGCTGCACGACTTCGTGGCGGCCATCAGCGTGGGCATTGTCGACGGCGAAGTTCTGCTGGATCTCTGCTACGAGGAAGACTCGCGGGCGGATGTCGACATGAATTTTGTGATGACGGCGGGACGCAAGATGGTGGAGGTGCAGGCTACGGCGGAGCATCGGGTGTTTGATGATCAGCAGCTTGGCCAGATGCTGGCGCTGGCTCGCAAGGGTGTGGATGCGTTGATTGAGATACAGCAGGCAGTGCTGAGCACGCTCACGTTGCGACCGTAATTAGCGGAGATGCCGGAGTATCAAACACTCTCGCGGGACGAAGTTCTTCGCCTCGCTCTCGAGAAGTCTCAACTTACAGATGAAGCCCGGTTATCCCTCGACGCCGAACTTGCACGCCGGAGATTGACCGAAGATGACATCGTCACCTTCAAGGCCGAGGAGACGGCCGCCACACGAGCGAGGGAAAAGGAAGTCCATGAAGTGTCCTTCAGTTTCGTCGAGAAGAAACTGAGAGGACGAACAAATTACACTCACGATCCCCGGTTTCGAATTGAGGAATTCGGAACAACACTGTGGGTGGTGCTGTTTTGGATCCCGGTCATTCCCCTGGCCAGTTATCGCATTCGCAGGAAGTTTCGACGTTGGTGGAATATCAGTGCCTCCGATCGATACCGCGTGCTCGAACGTTTGCCCCGCAATTGGGAGCAAATTCTGGTCTCGTGGATCAAAACGGTGGCGGTACTTCTGTTGATTCGCCTAACCGTACCTTATTTCCTGCACCACTTCGTGTATCGCTGAATGAGCCGTTGCAAACCCAGGAAGGCACCCTCGTACAAGCGACGTTGCCGGCTGCTTGAAATAATGTTCACACATCACAACCCTCCGCCCACCCCCGTATTACAATGAAAGGCCGCCCCGAACTGATCTGTTGGCGGAGTGTATCTGTCCCAATCCCGCACTCATTTTGGAGGAAAGAACTATGAAGCTCACCCCTGGAAAGCTGGCTGGCCTTAAGAGAGTTTCGGCCGAACGCGGCATCATTGCCGCCGCCGCCATGGACCAACGCGGATCTCTGCAGAAGTCTCTCGCTAAGGAAAAAGGCGGCGAGGTTACCGACGCCATGATGGAAGAATTCAAGTCGCTGGTTACAGAAGTGTTGACGCCGCATGCCAGCGCCATCCTGCTCGATCCGGAGTGGGGATTGCCTGCTGCGAAACGCCGCGCCAAGAATGCCGGGTTGCTGCTTGCTTATGAGAAGACTGGGTACGACAAGACCGGACCGGGGCGCCTGGGCGACCTGCTCGACCACTGGTCGGCGCGTCGTTTGAAAGAAGCTGGGGCGGATTGCGTGAAGATCCTGCTCTACTACACGCCGTTCGATCCCAAGGACGTCAATGACAAGAAACATGCCTGGGTGGAGCGCATTGGCGACGAGTGCCGGGCGAACGATATCCCCTACTTCCTCGAGTTTGTCGGCTACGAAGAAGGCACGGACGAAAAGGGGCTGGAGTACGCCAAGAAGAAACCGCAGATCGTCACGGAGAGCATGCGTGAGTTCAGCAAGGACCGCTACGGCGTCGATGTGCTGAAGGTGGAAGTCCCGGTGAACATGAAGTTCGTCGAGGGCACAAAGTCGTTTAGCGGCCAGAAGGCTTACACGAAGAAGGAAGCCATCGACTACTTTCACAAGGCGGCGAGCGTCGCGACGAAGCCCTTCATTTATTTATCCGCTGGCGTCAGCAATGCGGAGTTCAGTGAGACGCTGGAATTGGCGGGAGAGTCGGGCGTGAAGTTCAACGGCGTGCTGTGCGGGCGGGCGACCTGGAAAGATGGCATTCCGATTTACGCCAAGCAGGGTGCAGATGCCTTCCGCAAGTGGCTGGAGACCGAAGGCGTGAAGAACATCAAGAACGTGAACGACAAGTTGAAGGCTGCGACCCCGTGGTACTCGATTTACAGCGTCGAGCCGGCGCTGGTGGGGGCGTAGACAGCTTACAGGTTGAGAAAGACAAGAGGCGTGCCGACACCGGCACGCTTCTTTTTTCGGGGGCCCAGGCAACTCCGCCAACCATCCCACACCGAACTGCTTCCAGTTTAAGATGTCCCATCGCATGGAAACGCAAACTCAGACCGCTCTCATCACAGGTGCCTCTACTGGTCTCGGTTACGAATTCGCCAAGCTCTTCGCGCGTGACCGGTACAACCTGGTGCTGGTTGCGCGCAGCGGGCCCCGGCTCGCGGAGGTCGCGGAGGAATTGCGGCAACAGCATGGCATTACTGTGACGCCAATCTCCCTCGATCTGAGTTTGCCGCAAGCCTCGCAGAATTTGTTCGAGGAAACCCAGCGAGCTGGGATTCCTATAGATGTTCTGGTCAACAACGCGGGGTACGGACGGTCGGGCAAGTTTGCCGACATCCCGCATGAGGAGGATTACGGGCAAATCCAGTTGAACGTGACGGCGCTTACGCTGCTCACGAAGTTGTATCTCGTACCGATGCTGGCGCGGCGTTCGGGCAAGATCATGAATGTGGCTTCCACCGCTGCGTTCCAGCCGGGGCCGCTGATGGCCGTCTACTACGCGACCAAGGCATACGTGCTTTCTTTTTCGGAGGCGATTGCCGACGAATTGAGGGACTCAGGTGTAAGTGTGACCTGCTTCTGTCCCGGTGCGACGCTTACCGAGTTTCAGAAGCGGGCGCAGACGGAGAATTCCCGGCTTTTCAAACGACTTGCCCCGATGGATGCGAAGACCGCGGCTGAAGATGGATATCGCGCGTTGATGTCCGGGAAAACGGTGGCGATTTCTGGGTTCAAGAACTGGCTGGTCGCGGAGTCGGTCCGTTTTGCACCCCGGAGGGTGGTGACGGCGATTTCACGATGGGTGGCCGAGAAGGTGGAGTAGGCGCGGGCAAGTCGCGATAATCGCTGCGCTTTCGCGTGGGCAGCACCTCAGGGCATATCGACACGGAAGCTCATTTTGATCACCGGCAGCGAACCTCAGTGACTAAAGTCTCGACTGATTGGGGGAGACTTACGGCGCGGCTGAAGCCGCGCCCCTTCAAAACCAAACTCAGAGTCTTTCTGCACCAGGAAGGCGCCCGATACAAACTAGCGGCAAGACTCCGGAGCGCGAGCGGTGCAGTACTGCGGTGCGTCGGTTTTGCTGCTTATCAGTTTCGTCACTAAGTTTCTTGTCATGACATTTTGAGCAGAGCATTTCCCCGTTTCATCACTGCATTTCGTGGCACGTTCGAAGACGTGAGAAACTTGGGCATGCCTACTTTCATTTCTCAGCCGACCCGAATTCGAGCCGCCGGTAACAAGCCGAAGCTGATCGACGAGTACATCGGGAGCGTGAATTCATCGACGGACGCTGTCAGCGTGGCACACATGCGCAGCCCGCAGGGGTGGAGCGAGCCGGGACAGACACCGCAGTTCGACGAGTTCACGATCGTGCTCGCGGGGATGGTGCGCGTCACTCATAAGAGCGGTCAGATCGATGTACGGAGCGGGCAGGCTATCGTCGCGCACAAGGGGGGTGGGTGCAGTACTCGACACCCGACGAAGGCGGAGCGGAGTACATCGCGGTGTGTTTGCCAGTGTTTTCGATGGAGACGGTTCATCGGGACTGAATTGGGCTCTGGGCTCTCAGCTCTGGGCTCTCAGCTTTGGGCTCTCAGCTTTGGCTCTGGGATTCGGTGGGCGGGCTCCGGGTTCGGCCAGCAGTCTGACCGCGCGTTGGCTGCATACCCAACCAAGAGGACTCAGGCTAGCAGAAGCGCACCCGCAGCTACCAGGACGAGCGCGTCTGAGAGCCGACGCGTGACGATTTGTCGCGTTGGTGGTTTTATGGCTAACAGCTAAGGCCATGAGCTAAGAGCTGATCTACTCCCACTCGATCGTGCCCGGGGGCTTCGACGTGATGTCGTAGACCACTCGGTTCACGCCCTTCACTTCATTCACGATTCGGCTGGACATCGTTTTCAAAACTTCATACGGGAGTGGGACCCAGTCGGCGGTCATGCCGTCTTCAGAGTGAACCGCTCGGATGGCGCAGGTGTTGGCGTAGGTGCGCTGGTCGCCCATTACGCCGACAGACATCACCGGAAGCAGCACGGCGAAAGACTGCCAGATTTTCTGATAGAGTCCGGCCTTCTTGATCTCGTCGACTACGATCTCGTCGCAATCTTTCAGAATTCGCAGGCGCTCTTCTGTGACTTCGCCGAGCACACGTACGGCTAAACCCGGGCCGGGGAACGGCTGGCGCTGCAGGATTTCTTCGGGCATGCCGAGGTCGCGGCCGATGCGGCGGACTTCGTCTTTGAAGAGTTCTTTCAGTGGCTCGATGAGCTTAAGTTCCATTTTCTCGGGCAGGCCGCCGACGTTGTGATGGCTCTTGATGACCTGCGACGGACCACGCACGGAGCGCGACTCGATCACATCAGGATAGAGCGTACCTTGCACCAGCCACTCAACTTTGCCCTCTTCCTTCTCGATGCGCTGGGCTTCCTGGTCAAACACGGCGATGAATTCGTTGCCGATGATCTTGCGCTTGGCTTCGGGGTCGGTCACTCCGGCCAGACGGTTGAGGAAGCGCTTGCTGGCGTCGACTGCAACCAGGCGCAATCCGAGTTTGTCGCGCAGCGTCTGCTGGACTTTTTCGAATTCGTTCTTGCGGAGCACACCGTTGTTGACGAAGACACAGGTGAGACGCGTTTGTCCACCATCCCGCATGGCGCGATCGACCAGCACGGCGGCTACCGAGGAGTCGACCCCGCCGGATAGGGCGCAGATGGCGCGTCCTTTACCGACCTGCTTGCGGACTTGTTCGATAGTGGCATCGATAAAGTGCTGCGCCGTCCAAGTGGGCTGCGCGCCGCAGATGTTCAGTGCGAAGTTGCGGAGGATGTCTTTGCCGAGTGGCGTGTGATGGACTTCGGGGTGGAATTGCACGGCCCACATTTTCTGGGCGGGATTTTCGATGGCAGCTACGGCGTTGGGAGACTTCGCAGTGAGTTGGAAACCTGCGGGCAGGTGCTCGGCTTCGTCGCCGTGCGACATCCAGACGTTCAGTGATTTCGGCAGGCCTTCGAATAGACGCGATTCGATGCCATCGACTTCGACCTGAGCATGTCCGTACTCGCGCTTACTCGCCGGACGGACCTTGCCGCCGAGAGCGTGCACCATGTATTGCAGCCCGTAGCAGATACCGAGAACAGGCAGGCCAAGCGCGAAAGCTTGCGGGTCGGCGACGGGCGCGTCCTGATCGTAGACGGATGATGGGCCGCCGGAAAGGATGATGCCGACGGGCGAATAGCTGCGGATTTCCTCAAGGGTCGCGTTGCACGGGAGCACAGCCGAAAAGACGTTCAATTCACGGATGCGGCGCGCAATGAGTTGGGAATATTGCGCTCCGAAGTCAAGGACAACGATCGATTGAGTTTCCACGGATGAGTGTCTCAGATTCGGAAAACAGTGTAAAGCAGGTTGGCAGGTGTCGGGTGTTAGGTCTTAAGGTCTTGGGTCTTAGTAGTTCCTCTCTTCTGGCTACTGGCTACTAGCTTCTGGCTTTTCGCTCGAAGATTCGATCTTTGACGATTCGTCGGCTAGATCGCTGAGAATGCGCTCGTCCTGGTCTACTTGCGAAGCGATCACGGAATCCTGAACTGCCAGCGGAGAAGGCGGGACTATGTCGCTCATAATCAACTCGTCCTGGTCCACCATGGCCGCAGAGGACCGAATGCTGGGTGCCGTTTGCGGATCGCTGCCAACGGCTCCCTCAAGAGAGATGGAAGCAGCGGGGATCGGTGGCGCTTCCAGAATCGCGACGTACCCAGCCATGCGAGCGATGTAGAGCGAGTCAACGATCGCGAAGTAAGACAGCGTCAATAGCAGGACAGTCGCCAGCACGATCGAGATGGGAAGGATCGGCGCGAATGCGAACGAGAACGTGACTACCGACGTGGCCAGGATGAAGAGCACGACGTGTACCAGGCCAAAGCAGGTGCCGACCGCGGCCACCGGACCGAGTCGATCGCGACACAAGCCAACGGACGATGCCAGGGCACCAAAAGTATCCTGGCCGCGACCGACGACGAAGATTGAGGCCAGCGACAAGAGCCAACTGACAGACGACCACGCCATCCACACCAGCAGCATAAGGGTGACGGCGAGGAAGAACACGATCGCGGGATGCGGATGGGTCTTGGAAGACGCGAAACCGGCAACGATCAGCGCTCCCAGGCAACCTGCGCAGGCCGCGAGGGCGAGCGCTGCGCGCAGAAAATGCAACCCTGCGAGCGAGCGGAATCGCCACTTTGAGGGCGCACGCGCGGCTTCGCCGAGTTCTGTCAAAATCTCTGTGGCTACACCGGGCATTCCATCCAACACCGCGCGCGCCCGAGTGCGAATGTAGCCGATCAGAACATTGAGGGTTGCGGCGCGACCGACCGAGGCGACCACAATCCAGAGAATTGCCAGACTGGTGAATAAGACCAGGAAGGCTGCGACCAAGCGGAGACCACTGCCCCGCCCGATGTGAGAAAGGGCATTGGACACCAGTATTGGGTGGCCGGTGCGCAGCATGAGTAGATCGGTAGGCGACACCGGCAAGGTATGAAGATATTCGAGCATGCCCAACCCGACGAGGATGACTGCTGCCCCGCCAAAACTCCATCGCCACATGACCTCGGCAACAGGCAACATTGGTCTGCGGAACACACTTCGGAATCCCTCGGCGGTAGGGGACCAGGTAGCCATTGGACTCTAGAATAACGCAGTGTGGCTGGAAATGACGGAAGTGTGTACGGTACTTCCCCGCCTTCGGATGCACGACACTGGCACTTCTTTACAAGCTCTTCACAAAGTGTGTAAGTCTGTCGCGGCGAGTTGTAGGCGGTAATTCATTTTCGGCATCCAGAGATGTACGCCAGACATCCAAACCTGGAAGCATATACGCACCTTCCATAACTCAGTAACCGGCGCGGGGTCGCGTATCGATTCCGAGCCATAGCTACCGCTCTATTCAGGAGAAAAGTGATGAGACTTGCGAAGTATTCTGTCGGTTTGGCCCTGATCGCGATGTGCGTTTCACTGAGCGCTTTCGCGAAGGATAAAAACGAAGGCAAATTTACGTTGGTGTCTCCGGCGCAAGTGGGTTCGACTCAATTGCAGCCCGGCGACTACAAAGCCACATGGGACGGAAGCGGGCCGGAGGTGCAGGTGAAGATCCTGCGGGGTAAGGATGTTGTGGCCACGACTTCCGCCAAGCTGGTCCAGAAGGACCAGCCGGCCCCCTACAGCGCGGTAACGCTGTCGAATCCAGCGAACGGGACGGCCACGGTCAATGAACTTTCCTTCGACAGGCGCAAGGAGGCGCTAGTGTTTGGGTCGGCGGAGAGTGCGAAGAATTGATTCGAACGAGTGAACTGGAGTTTTGAACGGAAATCCCCACCCTAAACTTCCTCAAGAACGGGAGCGTTTTAGGGTGGGGCATCCGGGTTATGCGTTTTGCGAATTTCGGTCACCGGACTACGAAGTTGAGGAGCTTGCCGGGGACGTAGATTATTTTCACAATTTTCTTGCCGGCGATCGCGACCTTCACTTTTTCATCGGCGAGGGCGCGTTCCTTCACCAATTCTTCCCCTGCGTCGGCAGGCACCAGGACGCGGCCGCGGAGTTTGCCGTTCACCTGCACGGGGATTTCAATCTCTTCTTCCTTGGCCAACACAGCATCGTACTGCGGCCAGGGGGCTCGCAGGATACTTCCCTTCTCTCCCAGCATCTCCCACAACTCGTGCGCGACGTAGGGTGCGAAGGGCGCGAGCAGCAACACCAAGGTGCGTTGCGCCTCCGCGAGCAAGGCAGTTGGGATGGCACGCTGCGCGATCTTTTCTTCAGCCGCGTAGAGTTCGTTCACCAACTCCATAATTGCGGCGATGCAGGTATTGAAGTGCCACCGTCCCTTGAAGTCATCCGTCACGCGCTTGATGGTCTGGTGGAGCTTGCGTTGAACCTGGCGTGCTTCGGCGGAGAGATCCTGGAGTACGGGCTTCCGCCAATCAGGCGAATCGGGCTTGGTGTTGCGCAGGACATAGCGATACAAGCGTCCCAAGAAGCGCTGGATGCCTTCGATACCGGTGTCCTGCCAATCGAGATCGCGATCGGGAGGTGCGGCGAACAGGCTATAGAGGCGGGCGGCGTCGGCGCCGTAGCGCGCAATCATATCGTCGGGCGAGACGATGTTGCCCAGGCTCTTCGACATCTTGGCGCCGCCTTTAATCACCATGCCTTGCGTGAAGAGGCGCTCGACCGGCTCGTCGTTCTTCAACATGCCAAGATCGCGCATGACCTTGGTCCAGAAGCGCGAGTAAATCAGGTGCAGGATGGCGTGCTCGACACCGCCGATGTACTGGTCGATACCGGCTTCGCCAAACCAGTAGGCAGCGGTTGCGCTGTCAAACGGAGCGCGATCGTTTCGCGCGTCGGTGTAGCGGTAAAAGTACCAGGACGAATCGACGAACGTGTCCATGGTGTCGGTCTCGCGCTTGGCGGGGCCGCCACATTTCGGGCAGGTCGCGTTCACGAAATCGGGCACGCGTCCGAGCGGAGAACCGCCGGTGACGGTGACGTCGACATTGTCGGGAAGGATGACGGGCAAGTCCTTCTCGGGAACTGGGACGATGCCGTCCTTCTCACAGTAGAGCATGGGAATGGGCGTGCCCCAGTAGCGCTGGCGTGAGATGCCCCAATCCTTGATGCGGAAGGTGACGGTGGCTTTGCCGAAGCCGTTTTCTTCCGCGTATTCCGCCAACTTTTTGAGCGCTTCCTTGCTGGTGAGTCCGCTGAACTGGCCTGAGTTCACCACCAGGCCGTGTTCGGCGACGAAGGGAAGAGGAGGCTCAGTGACGGTTTCGTCCGACTCACCGCCAAGAGGTAGTACCACGACGCGGATCGGCAACTTATATTTCTTAGCGAACTCGTAGTCACGCTCATCGTGGGCGGGCACACTCATGATCGCGCCCGTGCCATAGTCCATCAGGATGTAGTTGGCTACCCAGATGGGCAAAGCTTCCTGGTTGTACGGATTCTTCGCGTAGCGGCCGGTGAACACGCCATGCTTTTCGATTTCCCCGATATCACCGACTTCTTTCGCCTTGCGCTGTTCCGCGATCAACTGATCGACCTTCGCGCGCAGATCCGGATTATTCGCGGTCATATCGGCCACGATTGGATGCTCAGGCGCTAACTGAACGGACGTAGCTCCGTAGATGGTGTCGACCCGCGTGGTGAAAACGGTGATGGTTGAGCCCGCAGGGCCAACGGTGCCGCCCAGGTCGAAGTCGACCAGTGCGCCTTCACTGCGACCGATCCAGTTACGCTGCATGGTGCGCACTTTCTCGGGCCAGCCCTCGAGCTTGGACAGATCGCGCAGAAGTTCGTCGGCGTATTTTGTGATGCGCAGAAACCACTGCTCGAGCGCGCGCTGCTCGACGGGCGTGTCTTCGTGCCGCCAGCAGTTGCCGCCAACAACCTGTTCATTGGCCAATACGGTGGCGCATTTCGGACACCAATTCACCTTGCTCTTTTTCCGATATGCGAGGCCGCGCTCGTACATCTTCAGGAAGAACCACTGGTTCCAGCGGTAGTACTCCGGGAAGCAGGTGGTGACTTCGCGCGACCAGTCGTAGGCGAAGCCGAGGCGCTTCATCTGCGCCTTCATGTTGGCGATATTGCGCAGCGTCCACTCGCGCGGCGGCGTGTTGTTCTGGATGGCTGCGTTCTCGGCGGGCAATCCGAACGAATCCCATCCCATGGGATGCAGCACATTGTAGCCGTTCATCCACATATAGCGGGCGAGGGCGTCGCCGATCGCATAGTTCCGCACGTGGCCCATGTGCAAGACGCCCGAGGGATAGGGCAGCATTTCCAGTACGTAGTACTTGGGCTTCGTGGAAGTGGGCTCGGCGAGGTAGAGCGCAGCGTCCTGCTGCCAGCGTTCGAACCACTTGGTTTCGACGCGCCGGGGGTCGTAGCGTTCGTCGCGGGTGGAGATGGCTTGGTTTTCAGGTGGCATGGATGCGACGTTGGTTTAAGAGTAATCCTGTATTTTACATGGCGGGAACCGGGTGCGAAGGCGAGACGCCCCGCGACAGCCGGCGGGACGCCGGCGCTACTTCGTTTTCACCAGGCGCTTCAGCGCAGCGACATTCCTGCGATCGTCTCCGGGCCTGTCGATGGGGGTTTCGGCGATGAAGGCCCCGTGTGCGGTGCGTGGATCGTTCAACAGGCGGCGGAAAGTTGCTGCACCGATTTTTCCCTTGCCGACATGCTCGTGGCGATCGAGTTTTGAGCCGCGGTCGGCTTTGGCGTCGTTGCAGTGCCAGACCGGAACGTGTTTCAGGCCGATGGTTTGGTCGAGAAGCTTTAGAGTCTGGGCCAGGCCTTGCTCGCTGACAATATCGTAGCCGGCGACGTGGGTGTGGCAGGTGTCGATGCAGGCCGCAATTGGAACAATGTTGCGCAGCCGCTCGATGACTTCGGCCACCTGATCGAAACTTCCGCCTAACGAGTATTCGGCGCCGGCGGTGTTTTCGATCAGGATGGTAAGGCCGTCTCGGGCGAGATCTAATTGCGTGGTTGCAGCGGCGATGGCGGCTGCTGTGCGGAGAAGGCCCTCTTCGCGATTTGCGCCCCGGAAGGAACCCGGATGCAAGACCAGATACTCCGCGCAGATCGCGAGAGCGCGTTCCACTTCTCCCCGGAAGGCTTCAATGGATTTCTTCAGGAACAGTTCATTGCTGGCGGCCAGATTCACGAGGTAATTGGTGTGAATGACCAGAGGCTTGAGGTCATACTTCTCGCGCAACTGGCGGAGTTCATCACATTGCGGTCGACTGAGTTCGTAGGGCGCCCATTGCCTCGGGCTCGTCGAGAAGATCTGGAAGGCGTTGCAGCCTAGTCGATGGGCGCGCTCGGCGGCGTTCTGCACTCCTCCTGCGATCGAGGTGTGAATGCCGATGCGCCGGGAGGTGCGCTGGGGCGGGCGTTTCGGCGCGGGAATCCGGAGGATGTCCTGTTCCTGGGCCATGGAGCGGGGCATGATTTCGAAGGTAATGGTTTGAGGGGCGGGGTGTAAAGCCGCAGGCGGCAAACCGCAGCTCGATGCGACTTGGAAGCGAAGACTTTCCGTTCCACAGGTTTTGCGGACAGGAGTGTCCGCACCACAAGAAGTGCCCAGGCCATAGGAGTTGCGATAAACTCAGGGCTTCGAGGTGGGTCATGCTGGTTGTCATGCAGGCGCACGCTACCGAAGAGCAAGTGCGCGCCGTTTGTCAGAAGGTCGAAGCGCTCGGCTATCGCGCCCATCCCATGCCGGGAGCCACGCGCACGGCCATCGGCATTACCGGGAACCAGGGGGAGATCGAGCAGGGCACGCTCGATGAGATGGCTGGCGTGCAGGAGGTCATCCGGGTCAGCAAGCCTTACAAGCTGGTCAGCCGCGACGTCAAGGAAGAAAACACGGTCCTCAAGTTTGCCGGGACGCAGGCCACGATCGGGGGGAAGAACCTGGCGATCATTGCGGGGCCCTGCGCGATTGAGAGTCGGGAACAAGCGTTCGCGGTGGCGGAGCGAGTGCATCGGGCGGGCGCTCAGTTCTTCCGCGGCGGTGCTTACAAGCCGCGTACCTCACCCTACTCCTTTCAAGGGCTCGCCGAAGAAGGACTGCGGATCATGGCGGAGATCCGCGAACAGTTCGGCATGAAGATCATCACCGAGGCGATCGACAACGAGTCGCTGGAACTGGTGGAAGAGTACGCGGACGTGATCCAGATCGGTGCTCGCAACATGCAGAACTTTTCATTGCTCAAGCGGGCGGGGCGTGCCAAGAAGCCAGTCATGGTGAAGCGCGGCATGTCGGCGACGCTGGAAGAGTTTTTCATGGCGGCGGAGTACGTCATGAGCGAGGGCAACTACAACGTTGTTTTGTGTGAGCGAGGCGTGCGGACGTTCGCCGATCACACGCGGAACACGCTGGACTTGAGCATCGTTCCGGCGGTCCAGCGGCTGAGTCATTTGCCTATCGTGGTGGATCCGAGCCATGGGACGGGCAAGCGTAATAAGGTCACGCCACTATCGCGGGCTTCGGTGGCGGTGGGTGCGGATGGGCTGATCGTGGAGGTCCACAACCAACCAGACAAGGCGCTGTCGGACGGGATGCAGTCGCTGTATCCGGAGCAGTTTGACGAACTGATGGTGCAAGTGCGGCAGATTGCGGCGGTGGTGGGGCGGGAGGTTGTGCCGATTGGCGCAGGCACATCTCTTCCCGATGCTGTTAAATCGTCCAGTCGCGAACCGGTTAGAGTTCGGTAGGTTCGCATGAAGTGCGTAGTTCTCGTTGCGGTGGGAAGCTCTCTGTTCATCAGTCTTCACTCGTTCGGGCAAGCGAAGCCCACTTCGAGATCGAAAGCTTCCAATCCTGTTGTCGGCTACGAAGCGATCGCGGAGCGACTTCCGGATGCCAGCAGTTATGAATTGCTGAGCCACGTGAAAGGGCTCGAAAACTCGCGATACACCGACCAGGTGCTAGGCGCCGTGCGCAAAAAGTGGTACGCACTCACCACTCGAGCAGAGCGCGCTTCTGAGGGGAACTCGGGAACGACAACGATCGAAGTGTCGATCAAAAGGGACGGTTCGATCGAGAGGGTCGCAATGGTCGAATCTTCGGGGGAAACGACCCTGGACAATTTCGCGCTGGAGGGTGTCAAGTCGGCAGCTCCGTTCGGGCCCCTGCCTAGAGACTACGCAGGAAAGTCGCTCGCTCTTCGCTATCACTTCGAATACAACCGGCCTGCCAGCGAGGATCGCCCCGCGTGCATGGGCAAGTTTCGACAGGGCGTTTACCGGGTCGGCGGCGACGTTAGACCACCTCGGGCTATCGACCAGGTTGATCCCGCCTATTCCGAGGAGGCTCGCAGAGCGAAGCGTCAAGGAACGGTGCTCCTGCGCCTCACCGTCGGCACGAATGGTCTGCCTTCGGATATCTGCATCGGCCGCGCGGCCGGCAGCGGGCTCGATGAAATGGCAATCGAGGCGGTGAAGTCATGGAAGTTCGAGCCGGCGACCAAAGACAGCCAGCCCGTTGCTGTCCGAATCATGGTAGAAACCAATTTTCGCCTTTATTGATCACTCGCTCTCCAGTGTCGTAATCTTTCCACTCCAGGACCCTTCACACCGTTGAGAAAAATCCTCCTGATCGCAGTTTTGTTGCCCGTGGCCGGAGCGCTGGGCTGGTGGTATTTCCGGGAGCGCGCGTTTCCGAACTATGGTCCTGCCTACCGGGAGTACGCCTACGTCACCAACGGCAAAAGCAACACCGTCACGGTGATCGATCTGCTTCGCTTCCAGGCCGCCAAGACGATTCCCGTAGGAAGCGAACCAACCGGGATTGCAGCCAACAGCAAGAAGAACGAGATCTATGTCGTGAATACCGGTTCGAACAACGTCACCGTGATCGATGCCGAGCGAAACTGGGTGGATGCGACCATCGGCGTGCATGGCAAGCCGTACTTCATCGACGTGTCGGACGATGGCAAGCGCGGATATGTTGCCAACTCCGGGTCGGCCAACGTGTCGGTGATCGATCTGGAGAAACGCGCCGTGATTGGGACGGTCCGGGTAGGCTCCGTGCCTGGACTGGCGCGGGTTTCGCCCGACGGTGCGACGGTGGTGGTCAGCAACCGGGGGGATAACACGGTATCGATACTGGATACGAACCAACTGAGAGTGCGCGCTACGCTGGCGGTGTGTAAGCAACCCGAGGACATCGCCATCGTACCGGATTCGAGCAAGACGTTCGTGGCTTGTACGGGATCGGGGCAAGTGGCGGCGATCGATTTGAAGAAAGATAAAGTACTGGCGCTGCTCGACGTGGGCCGGACCCCGGTTCATCTGGTGCTGAAGCCCGATGGCGGCGAGCTGATCGTGTCAAATTTTGGTTCGGATAGCGTCTCAATTATCGAGACCACGAACAATGAAGTTGGGGGCAGCTACCTGATCGGCACCAAGCCGGCGCGGGGGATTGTGTCGGCGGACAACTCCCGGCTTTACGTGAGCAATTTCGGGTCAAACAGCGTGGCGGTGTATGACATCGACTACGGAAAGATTGTGGCTACTTTTCCGGTGGGGAGCCGGCCGGATGGGCTCGCCCTCACGCAGAATCAGAACTACCTGCTGGTGCTAGATTCCCAGTCGGGCGATGTAACGGTGATCCAGAAACGGAGGCCTCGCAAACTGGAGCCGACCGAGTATTCCCTGCTGACCATGATTCCAGTCGGCCAGCAGCCAAACAACATTGTGGTGAAGTCGTTTCTGCTGACCGCCCCGGCGCGGAAGTAGAGTAGCTATTAACCTCTAGCTGATGGCTTCTTGCAAAACCTCTCCGGTTTGTTTCGACGACGAGTTCCGGTGCTTGCGCATGTGGTCCAGTGTTTCCGAAAGCAGTGGACTCGAAAGTCGTTTTGACTTAGTCTGAAGGGAGCAGAAACCGAAACGCCCGAGCGCAGCTTGCGCGCGGGCGATTTTTTTTGCCCGACGGAGCGTGCCATGGAAATTCTCGATGAGGCCGGGACAGATCTTCAAGTAATCGTTGAGAGGTTCGAGAGATGTGACTTTAAAATTGAGGGGTTTACCCATGTCATACATTTAAGTGTGGCTGCCTGTTATCTGACAAAATTTTCGTTCGACGAAGCGCTTGTACGAATGCGCGCGGGGCTGCAACGCTTCATCGCGCACCATGGCAAACCGGGATATCACGAGACCATCACGCGTTTCTGGATGGAGCTGATTTCGAGGTTTCTAAGCGGAGTTCCCAAAGAAGCATCCATCGCAGAGAGGGTGAACGGCGTGATCGCTCGATATGGCACAAAAGACATTCTCTTCGAGTACTACACTCGGGAGCGCGTGATGACAGAGATCGCTAGGTGGGAGTGGGTCGAACCGGATCTGAAATCCCTTCCGCGGACCTAGGCGAACTTCATCGCCCGTGAGATTACTTCGCCAATAATTCGAGGACAGCAGTCGTTTCCACCAGGATGCCGGTCTTCAGGCTGAGTTCGAGATCGGGGACGAAACCGGAGGAATGGAGCCCGGGGAGAATCTCTCCGCTTTTCTGGGCGGCCTGAAAGCGGGTGGGATTGACGGCGCCGAGGTTCAGCATGACCGAGGGAACGCCTGCGCGCGCGTACTCGGCGAAGTCGTCGCTGGCCATGATGGGGGGAGCCTGAACCACGTTGCTTTTGCCGAGCACCGGCTCGAGGGCGGCAACCAGGCGTTGCGTGAGGGCGGGGTCATTGTAGACGGCGCTCACCGACTCGACGACATCGACGCTGGGTTTCTTCTCGGCGCCGGCCGCGGCGGCTTCAGCGTCGGCGATGCGTCCGATCGCGCTGAGCAGATGCTTGCGAACTTCGTCCTTGTAGGAACGAACCGTGAGCTGCAGTTTCACTTCGTCGGGAATGATGTTGTTCTTGGTCCCGCCGTGGATCGTGCCGACCGTGATGACGGCGGGGTCTTGAGGACTGATCTCGCGGGAAACGACGGTCTGCCAGCTGAGAATGGTGCGAGCAGCAATTACAATTGGGTCGATCGTCAACTGGGGCGCGGATCCGTGGCCACCCTTCCCGAAGATGGTGACGTCGACCGAATCGGCGTTGGAGGCGGCATATCCGGATGTGAAAGCGACTTTTCCCGCCGGCTGCAAGGCCGAGTCGTGGATGGCAAAAACCACATCGGGCTTGGGGAAGCGAGTGTACAGGCCATCCTTCAGCATGGCCGCGGCGCCCACGATGCGTTCTTCGGCGGGCTGGCCGGCGAAGATGAAAGTGCCGTGCCAGTGGTTTTTATTCTGAGCCAGCAGTGATGCGGTCCCGATCGCGACGGACATGTGCAGGTCGTGTCCGCAAGCGTGCATCACTGGAACTTCGACTCCCTGGTCGTTGTGGGTGATGACGTGGCTCGCGTAAGGGACTCCCGTTTTTTCGAGGACGGGCAGCGCGTCGAGTTCGGCACGAACCATGACGGTGGGGCCGGAGCCGTTCTTGAGAACGCCTACTACGCCGGTTCCGCCGACGCTGGTCGTGACCTGAAAACCGAGTTGGCGGAGTTGTTCCGCCATCTTGGCGGCGGTCTTCTCTTCGTGCAGTGACAGTTCGGGATTGCGGTGGAGGTCTTCGTAGAGGGACCTCATCTGCGGGTAGAGGGCATCCACCTGCTGCTCAGAAGGGGCGCGCCAGGGGTCGGCGGCAAATAAGGCGGTCGTGGAAAGAAGCCAGATGAATGCAGCGACGCGGATCATGGGATTCCTCGGGTGGGCATTAGAACATGCTGCTGGGGAAAGCGGAAGACGCCCCCACGAGAAGGTCGTGTTCCCTAAGGTGTCTGGTATCTCTGCCGGAAGCGGCAGAGAGGCCCACGGGAAACACAAGGTCCCTCGACTCGCTTCGGCGCGTGATCGCGCCTCCATCCTCGCTCGGGGGTGACAGATTTAAGTGGCGAGCGTGGGACAGGACTCTCGCCCCCGTCCGCCTCAGAGAGTGGCGGCCGTGCGCTTCGTGCAGAATTGATCGAACGCGGAAACAAGGTCTGCGGCGATCGCGGGGGCCTCGCGGGTTTCGATCTGCCGGCGCTCGAGCATAAAGAGCAATTGCCCGTCGCGCAGGATGGCGATCGATGGAGAGGAGGGAGGATATCCGGTGAAATACGAGCGGGCGCGTTCGGTGGCTTCCCCGTCCTGTCCGGCGAATACCGAGTAGATATTGTCGGGGCGCGTGGAGTGCTGCAAGGCAGCGCGCACGGCGGGACGCATGCGGCCGGCTGCGCAGCCGCAGACGGAATTGACGATGATCATGGTTGTCCCGGGCTGGCTGGTGACCACGCGGTCGACCTCGGCGGCGGTGCGCAGTTCATGGACGCCCGCTTTGGTGAGTTCTTCGCGCATGGGAATCAGCATGAGTTCCGGATACATTTGCAGCTCCTTTGCGTTTTGTTGATTGTAATGCAGAGTTGGATGAGCGGGAACCGATGTTCGATGCACGTGACCCAAGATGTACAGGATGGGCGGCGGCGATGGTAGTCTGAACGGACTTCGATGCTGATTCAGGAGAACGTGTGGCTGGCACCGCTGACTACGATGCGAGTGGGAGGGCCGGCACGCTACTTTGTTGAGGCGACGACTACCGACGAGGTGCGCGAAGCGGCGCGCTACGCGGGGACCCACAAGCTGCCGCTGTTCGTGATGGGCGGGGGAAGCAACCTAATTGTCTCCGACCGAGGATGGCCGGGATTGATGCTCAAGGTCGGAATTCGTGGGATCAAACATCGCCACGGGCGCGGAACCGCTTACTTTGATGCCGGCGCGGGCGAGGAGTGGGATGATTTCGTCGCAGCAACCGTGCAACATGGCTGCGCGGGCATTGAGTGCCTGAGCGGCATTCCCGGGAGCGTGGGCGGAACGCCGGTGCAGAATGTGGGCGCGTACGGACAGGAAGTCGCAGAGACGATCGACTCCCTGGTGGCGTTGGATCTCAAGACCGGAGAAGAACAGGAGTTTGAAAAGGACGATTGTGGATTCGCTTACCGGACGAGTGTCTTCAATACCAGCCAGCGCGGGCGATACGTCATTTTGCGCGTAAGCTTTGCGCTCCAGCATGGCGGCGAACCATTGATCGGCTATGCGGACCTGAGGAAGTATTTTGCAAACCGGAAGGGCACGCCGAACGTCGCCGAAGTGCGCGAAGCCGTGCGTCAGATTCGCGCGAGCAAGTCTATGCTGATCACACCGGGGGACGAGGATGCGCGAAGCGCAGGATCTTTCTTCAAGAACCCGGTGCTCTCAGCGGAAGAGTTTGAAGAACTCAGGCGGCGAGCGGTGTCTCGGAATCTGGAGATTCCCAGTTACCCTGCGCTAGATGCACAACATAAAGTCTCGGCCGCATGGTTGGTCGAACAGTCCGGGTTCTCGAAAGGGTATGCCCGCGGAGCGGTTGGGATTTCGCGCAAGCATGCGCTTGCGATCGTGAATCGGGGGCAGGCCACGGCGGCGGAGGTTGTGGCCTTCAAGGACGAGATTCAGGGGCGGGTGCGAGAGACGTGGGGACTTTCTTTGGAGCCGGAACCGGTCTTTGTGGGTTAGGTATAGGCGGTGAGTCGTTAGTCGTTGGCGTTCGGTCATCCGTTTCGGCGTGGTTCGTAGTTATGCGTGGTGTCCGATCGTAGTGTCTTTCGCCGCTACGCGGCTCGCGGTTCTACTGATTGCTTCCCGCGGCTTGCGGTGCGAGCTTCATTCTTGCGCGGCTTCGCGGCTAAACCTAATCGGCTGCAGGAACACCTTGTCCGGTCGTATCGTTTATAAGGAACACGGCCTACGGCAGGGTCGCGGCGGGTGCGCGAAACAGTTTTGGCGGGGCCGCGCCTGGCTCAGGCGAGGGTGGTTGGAGACCCTGCACCGTCACTGGAGGTCGCACCAGGAACCGGTTCGAGCGGCCACCCGCCATGTTATCTATCGGCCAGACGGGCGGCTTCCTTGAAGATGTGCACAAACATTTTGCGGGTCAGTTTGCCGGTCTGCGTATTCTGGTTGGAGGGGTGATAGGACGCCAGCAGTATCTTGCCGTCGGGCATTTCATATTTCGCGCCGTGTTCGAACTCGTAGAGCGCCTTGCTCACCAAGAGGCCTCGGCGCTTGAGATGGTTCAGGTAGGCGTCGAACCCAATCTTGCCGAGCGCCACTACGACCTTCAGTTTTTTTAGGCCTTCGAGTTCACGGTCCAAAAAGGGAGCACAGTTGGCCAGTTCTTCCGGCAAGGGTTTGTTGTCGGGAGGGGCGCACCGGACGGCGGCAGTGATGTAGAGGTCGCGGAGTTGGAGTCCGTCGTTGCGATCGGTGGCGGTGGGTTGGCTGGCGAAGCCGGTCTCGTGAAGGACGGGATACATGAAGTTGCCGGAGGCATCGCCAGTGAAAGGGCGGCCAGTGCGGTTCGAGCCGTGAGCGCCGGGCGCCAGCCCCATGATCAGGACGCGGGCGTCCGGATCGCCGAAGCCGGGGACGGGCTTGCCCCAGTAGTCCCAATCGCGATAGGCGCGGCGTTTGTCCCGCGCGATCTGCTCACGGTAAGTAACCAGGCGTGGACAGCGGGTGCAAGTAACTACTTCGCGGTTCAGGATGGTCAGCCACTGGGGCGATCGTCCAATCGATGGCTTGGATGGTGATGGCCGTGTGTTGTTCACTTTCGGGTCCGATTGGGCATTGTAAAGGGAGTAAACGGTGTATGACACTCGCGGTGCGTTTTCGAGAAAGCAGTCATGCCTTTGTAGGGGTTTTTGCAAGAATTCTTTGATCTTCGAGCGTGAACCTCAGCGGCTAAGGCCGCAAAGATTTCACACGCTTTATGGTGCGCCTGAAGGCGCGCGGCCTGCAAAGCACACGCCGGTTTCGGAGTCTTTCACAGCATTCTTTTCTGGGTTGGATGACTGAGACAGGTACAGCGTCGTAGGCAGTGCACAAGAGTTGCCAAGGCTTCCGTGTTGTGCACGGAAGGCCTAAAAACGCATCTCAGATCGACCTTTCGCGTTTGACGCTTGTCTCGTTCACTCTTTACACTGAAGAGTTGCAGCGGGGCGGCTCTGCCTCGCCTCCTGCCTGAAGGGAAAATCCTCCGGAAAGCTAAGTCCGAAAGATTAAGATTGAAAGGCAAACAGTGAGCCCCACTGAGACGAAAGACAGTACCAAGCGGGAAATTGCGGTTGAGGTTCCCGCCACGGAAGTTACGCGCGAGACCGAAGCGCTGATTCAGAAATATCAGAAATTGGCCCGCCTGCCCGGCTTCCGTAAAGGGCACGTACCTGCCTCGATTATCCGGCAACGCTTTGCTGAGGACATCAAGACGGACGTGGTGGAGTCGCTGGTGCCGCGCTATTTCCGGCAGGAAGCGGATAAGCAGGGGCTGATCCCTGTCTCGCAGCCACGAGTAACGGACCTGCATATCCATGATGGGGAACCCCTGCGTTTCAAGGCGAGCTTCGAGATCCTGCCGGAAGTCGAAGTCGAGAACTACAAGGAACTGCGAGCAGACAAGCCGCAGATCACCGTTACCGACGAGGAAGTGGATCAGGCAGTGAGCGACCTACGGGAGCAGCATGCCACCTTCACAGCGATTGAAGGTCGCACTCTAGGCGATGGGGATTTTGCCCAGGTCTCTCTAGATGGCAAACCGAAGTCGGGTGAAGGCCAGCCGGTGCACATGGATGATGTGCTGGTCGAAATCGGCGGCAAGAACACCATGCCGGAATTCACCGAGCATCTGCGGGGAGCGTCTGCGGGAGACGAACGGAGCTTTGAAGTGAAGTATCCGGACGATACGTCTGATAAGCGGCTTGCGGGGCAAACCTTCGACTATACCCTGAAGGTGCTGTCACTGAAGCAGAAGAACCTGCCGGAGCTGAATGACGAGTTCGCCAAGGAGTTGGGTGAATTTTCGAACATCGAGGAGTTGAAAAAGCGCATTCGCGAGCAAATGGAAGCCGAGAGGAAGCACACCTCCGAGCACGAGGCCAAGGACAAGCTGGTGGCGGAGCTGGTGAAGCGGAATGACTTCCAGGTCCCGGAGTCGATGGTGGATCGGCAGATCGATGTCCGGCTGGAGCGTGGGTTGCGGGCGCTGGCGGCGCAGGGAATGCGACCCGAGGACATGAAGAAGATGGACCTGAACCGTCTGCGTGCCGGACAGCGGGACCAGGCCGTGCAGGAAGTGAAGGCTTCATTGCTGCTCGATAGGATTGCCGATCTCGAGAAAATCGAAGTCGGCGATGACGAGATCGACCACGAGATCGAGGCGCTCGCCAGGCAGACGAAACAGACGTCGGAGGCTGTGCGGGCACGTTTGACACGCGATGGGGCGCTCGATAGGATTAGAAACAGAATCCGCAACGAGAAGACCCTCAACTTTTTGTATCACCAGTCCGCGTAGCGGCGGACCACTTTCGATCCTCCCCGCAGGTGAAAACGGTAGTCGGGGCAGGAGTGTGGCAGGTGAACTTGAACGATCCACGAATGATGCTGGTGCCGATGGTGATCGAGCAAACCGGGCGGGG
>UEXW01000317.1_pt1 | contig 44067 bp, 41 predicted proteins | sample 4301151 | NCBI WGS metagenome assembly UEXW01 (sample SAMEA4773176, study PRJEB27434) | metagenome | biome: 2259; feature: agricultural soil; material: soil | place: USA | collected 2014-09 | depth 0.25 m | reverse complement strand
CTTAAAATCCCGAGTTCCTAACGGGACGTGCGGGTTCGATTCCCGCCCCGGGCACCAACTAACTTGGATGGTGCGAATCCCTTCAGGCAGGTGCGACTCGTCGCTTCGCAAGCTGCCGCGGGAAACCCACGCCGTTGTCGGCAAAGAGACTCCTGCATTCCCCTGAAATCAAGCAGAATCCCTCACCGTCTCCAGTTCGCTCCCTTCACCATTGAGCATTGCTGATTCCGAGGTGGATGCCTTCCACAGTCCGAGTCCGGCAACGAGATAAAAAAGAGCTGCCATCAACAACAAGGCTCTGAGTCCCACCACTAGAGATAGATTCTCCGCCAAGCCGCCAACCACTGCCCCCAGCATGTTCGCCGCCAGGGCCGCACTCGGAGAGCGAGTGGAACGGAACTCGCGCGCAAACAGCAAGCCCGCGAAGAACACCGGCACCGCATATAGAATTGCAGCCAGCGAGCCAACCGCCCGTGCTGAGCCTGGAATCCGACCGAAGGGCACGAGGTAAACAAAAATCAGAGCACCCAGCAGTCCAGCAAGGATCCACCACCGATTGAATGTTTGACCGTACTTGTCCACCACGATATTGGCCAACATCAGAGCGGTAAGAATGGAGGCGATAGCAATGCCGTTCACCTGCCATGTGGTTCCAAAAAACAAGGCCAGTCGGCTTACTGTCTGTGTCTCAAGCAGGAGGAAGCCAGCTCCCATCGCAAAGAAGAACAAGGAAGACTGCCCTGCCCGCTCGCTCGAGATGGTGCGGCGATAGTACAGGCCTAACAGTACCACCAGGATACTGAGGGTCAGGAAGACAGCTGGAATGCTTTTCTTTTGCTGATACAGGTAAGGCCAGTCATCGGTAGTCGGCGGCACGGGTGGCGCACTGTCGAAGGTTCGGTTGTGCTGCACCACGAAGGTTTTTAGCCGAGAATCTTGGGCAATACTGTTCTCCACCTGTCCCGACGACGAGATTACAAAGCAGGTAGCCCCAGCGCCATAGGTAGACTCGGCCAGAAAAACCGTCGGCGGCTTCCCGAATACACGAGTCAGCAGCTCGTATAGTCTTCGGCCAAGCCAATCGCGGTCCACCTGGAATTTCAGGAACAGCACTCCGTTAGGCGAGAGCAGGTTACGAGCCTCGCGTATCGACTCCTCCGTATAAACGTAGTTGTCGATCCGCATGTTGGCGTACTCCGACTGCTGTGTGTGCGAGTCCAACAATCCAAAGAGGACAAGATCGTAGCGGTTGTCCGAACGTTTCATGAACGCACGCGCGTCGGTCAGATGAGGGGTTACCGCAGGAGACTCGTAAGGCTTTTCGGGATGGGTACGGCCGAGCTTCAGAATGGCTGGATCGATTTCTACAGCATCGATCGACCGGCTATGGCTGCGAACCGCTCCGGCCACGTCATTGCCGGTGCCCGCTCCAACAATGACGACGCTCGGATTCGCCACCGTGAAGCGAAAGGGAAGATTGTACGGACTCTCGTCTACAGGCTGTTGCAGGCGCTCGGGATGCCGACTGAGGAATTCAGATGAAAGGTTCACAATGATTTGGTAGCCGACATGGTTCACTCTGACGTTTGCGGCTTCCCAATCGCCATTCTTGAAGTAGAAGTTTTGGACGGTCAGTTGCTGATACGGAGTCCAGATGCTGAAGTGGTCCGCCGTAGCCCTTTCATGCAGAAGAAGAGCAGCCGGCACGATCAATGCCGCCACCGCGTACCGCCACTTCCACTCATCCTGCAGGAATGCAAATCCTAGCAACACAATGCCATACCAGAAGAGAGGCGGCAACACCATCAAGCTCACGAGGGAAAAGAGAATGATGCCCAACAGGCTGGCGCCAAGATTCCACGAATAGGCCCTCAAACGGTCCGGCGCCGAATCAATTTCTTGACTAACAACTTGTCCGAGTGGAACAAAGATGCTGGTCAATAAGAAAAAGAGAACTCCAATGATCACGGTCGCCAAGAAAAAGTCAGGCCAGTTTCGCGTGGTTCCGGTAACCCAAATGGCCGTGTCTTGTCCCGCGCCCAGGGTCTGCGAGAGTCCCTCGAACATACGGGGCGCCCAGGGATTGCGAACGAGCAAGATCAATGCCAGAAGCGCCTCAATGCTTCTCCGCCAGCGAATGCGCTTCGACGCCAAGGCACAGCCCACGCCGAATCCCAGGAAGCACAACAGCAGGGCAAGATTCTTGGCGTAGGCGAAAATGCGGACTTCAGTCGAGAGCCAGCGGATCAGCGCGAGTTCGGTAAAAAGAGTGAGGCAGCTGGCGACGAAGAGCCTATAGGTGTTTGGTTGAGCCTTGTTCATGTAAAGCTTCGCAGCGACACTACTATACTGAAATAGCCAGCTAACTTGTTGTAACTTGTACTACCAATTCCGCCCGCGAATTCTCTCCAGCGCTCTACGATTCCGCTTGAAACGTTCTCCCCATTTGCAGCACTATTCTCCAACGATCCGTTCGACCTTCCGTGGTCGTTCCATAGCAGTGGGAGACCGCGTGCCTCACCACGCGCAGGACAACCTCCCTTCTGTTTCCTTCCGCCGCGAGGTCCTGGCAGCGGCTTTGACCCGGGAGTCATTCACATGCCGAAGAATTTCTTGCCAATTCCAGACTGGTTTTCCGTCGAAAATCAGGGGGGTAACATCGCCGTCGCCGACTTGTCCCATACCGGCAAACAAGATTTGCTCGTCCTCACCGTCGACAATCCGGGCGGAGTGAATCGCGGCATCTACCGCATCGGCCGACAGCTTGATGACCAGGGCAACGTCACCGGCGGTTGGACACCCTGGATCGATGTCCCTGACTGGTTCTCGTTCGAGAATCAGGGTGCGGGCGCTGCCATCTTTGACATCGACAAAGACGGAAACCCCGACCTCATCGTCTTCATGATTGACAACCCACCCCAACAGAACCAGGGCTACTACCGCGTCGGCAAGAAACTGGACGCCAACGGCACCGTACAGGGAGGCTGGGGTCCATGGATTCCCATTCCAAACTGGTTCTCCTGGGAAAATCAATATGGCACGATTGCGGTCGCCGATCTCGACAAGGATGGAAACCCCGAGCTGATCGTGGTCACCGCCGACAATCCTCCGGGCCAGAACCGCGGAATCTATCAGATTGGTCGAAAACTCGATGCCAACGGCAACGTCACCGGGGGCTGGACGGGCTGGCGCGATGTGGACGGCTGGTTCTCCTGGGAGAACCAGGGAATCGGTGCGGCAGTCCTTGATCTCACCAACTCCGGTCGCAATGACCTGCTCGTTTTTCAGATCGACGACGCCGTCGAGCAGAATCAGGCGTTCTACAAGATCGGATCTGGACTCGACATTAATGGCAACGTAACCGGCTGGGGTCCCTGGCTCGGTGTGCCCGGCTGGTTCGCCTGGGAGAATCAAGGTGGCGGCATCGCGGCCACAACCAAGAACGGAAATAAATCCCTAGCGGTTATGATGGTCGACAACCCGCCCGGCCAAAACGCCGGATACTATCGGGTTCTACCGCTCGACACCGATCCCAAGCGCGACGGCCAGTGGCAGTTGCTGCCTTTTCACTCTCAGGTTCTCCCCGTGCATGCGGCATTGCTGCCGAAGGGCAAAGTGCTCTTCTATGCGGGCTCGGGCAGTAGTGCCACTCGATTTGCTGCACCCAACTTTGGCAAGGGCAACGTCTTCACAAGCGTTGTTTGGGACCCAACCGCCCCGCCACCCGCAAACTTTTTCCATCCCGCCACTTTATTTGCGCCCAACCACCGTCCCTTCGACTTTTTCTGCGGCGGAGACACCTTGCTGGCGGATGGCAAACTGCTTTCCGCCGGTGGAACCGGTCACTACAACCCTTTCACCGGGCGAAACGACGCTTGCGTATTCGATCCGGTGACTGAGCAATGGTCCTTTGTGAAGTCGATGGCGCATGGTCGCTGGTACCCGACCCTGATCACACTGGGTGACGGACGGGCGCTTGCGGCGACCGGCCTAACCGAAGCGCTCGACAACCCCCACAACAACACGGTCGAAATTTACGATCCAGCCCACGACGCATGGCAGGTGAAGCACTTCCCCGACGGCTTCCCTGGGCTTCCGCTCTATGCCCACTTGTTCCTGATGGCCGACGGACGAATCTTCTTTGATGGCGGCCGCATGGACGACAATCTTCAAGTCAATCCCGCCATTCTCGACCTTACCCACGACCCAATACACGTCACCAATGTGGACGGCCTGGCAGGTGGTGGCATGCGCAATCAATCGGCCAGCGTCCTATTGCCACCCGCGCAAGATCAGAAGGTGATGATCATGGGAGGCGGTCCAGCGGGCAAACCGAACAAAACCGATGCCATCGATAACGTGGACATCATCGACCTCAAGGCGCCCGGGGCACACTTTGTTCCCGCTTCGCCTCTGAACTTCCCGCGCCTCCATCTCAACGCCGTTCTCCTTCCCGACCACACCGTCTTCGTCACAGGTGGATCACTCAAACAGGAAGACAAGCCACTGGCCCGCTTGCAACCCGAGATTTACGATCCGGCCACAGATACCTGGACACCCATGGCAGTCTCAACTGTGCCGCGCCTGTACCACTCCACCGCGCTCCTGCTTCCCGACGCCACCGTTCTCTCATCCGGTGGAAATCCCGACGGTGGCCACCATGTCGAGTGGGACGACGATCCCAACGAGGAAATGCGTCTGGAGGTTTTCAGTCCTCCGTATTTGTTCCGCGGAGGGCGTCCGGTGATCGCCGCCGCTCCTGACCATTGCACTTACGGCCAGACCATTTCGATCAAGTCGCCACAAGCGGGAAACATCCGCTGGGCTAGCCTCATGAGAAACTGCGTTACTACTCACTCCTTCGACGGAAGCCAGCGCCTGGTCGATCTCGAAATCAACAATCGCACCGGGGGTGTAGTAAGCGCCACTGTCCCCACAAACCCGAACCTTGCCCCACCGGGTTGGTACATGCTGTTCCTGGTGGACAACAACGGTGTCCCATCTGTGGCCAGGTGGATCCGTGTCGCTTGAGAATAGCGCTGACAGGTTTGGACTGTTTATGACGGCGAACCGATTGGAAAATGTGCGCGCTTGGTAGGGGCACCTGAAACCGCACAGGGGCGAGGCCAACGTGCCCGGCCTTCGTTGCCATCGCTTCAAAGGTTCTGTGTGACCACGGCTTATACGGGAAGGATTGTTTCTTCCGCAGCCTCGGGCCGATGCGAACTCCGCTGCTTGCGCAGTTCCTTAAGGAAGAGTTCGGTGGGTAGGGACGCCCTTTGATGGAAGAGATCCAGCAGGGGATCCTCAACTTCTGAGGAAGACTGAGTTTGCGCGACTACGTCCTCTCCCTCCAGCCCCTCAGGTTCGACCAACAGTTCCGGCATCAGGTTGCCGGCACTCATCAAGGTGTGGATAAACTTTTCCACGTGAGCTCGTTGCTCGGGCGTGGTTTGCTTAAACGCAACTCCCATTCCGACGTCCGGATGCATAACCCGTACGGCTCCCTCGGCGCGCAACTCCATGTCGCTCGCTTTCATCGACAAGACTATCTTGGTGCGCACCGGAAATGGGGAAGCAACTTCCAGGTAGCAACCGCCTGAGCTCAGATCGGTCAGCTTGCAGCGTACCGGCGGATCGTCCTTCTCGCTCTCAGCACAGTTCTGATTCAGCCATGTCCGCAAAGCGTGGGCGGAATCCACTTCTAGGTTCGTAAACCGGATGCCGACGTGCCCGCCGGGGTTTTGCCACGCCACCTCACCCATCACTTCCACTACCTTTTCCGAACCTGGCAGCATGAAGCTCACCTGCCAGGGACCACGATCTTTTTGCCGCTTGGGCAGTTGCAGCGCCATACCGCCTTCGCTCAGATCGGTAGTGGTGACCCGCTGGTGGAAGCCGGTCTGATGATTGTTGAGGCTCACCGCTACTTCAATTCCGACCCGTGCATTCCGCCGGCGCTCGCGTTTCATCAATGCTCGGGCTGCTCGAAAGCTGGACTTGGCGCGTTCGCTAGAAACCGGCTTATAGAGGACGAAATGCGCCCCCATGTCGAAGGCGGAGCGCAAGCCGGTATGGCCATCCATGATGGCAACCGCGATGGCACGCTTGTTACAAGGTGCGGAGCGGGCGCTCTTCAGGACCTGCGCGGCAGTCTTATGGTCGGTGCAGTCAATGATTACCGCTTCAAAGCGCTCGCGGGTCAGCTTGCGGATGGCCCCGTCTGGATCCGTGCAATGCTCGATGCTGATATCAAGATCGCTCAGAACGCGCCGCAACACCCGCACGATCTTGTCGTCGGAGCACAGCACGAGTGACTTCAGGCTCATACGCCTTCCAACTCCCCCGGAACCAAACGAAATGCAGTCAGCCGTCGTGAGCTGCTGTTGGCCAAAGTTTTCCTGACTGACTCGCGACGGAAGACTGATGACGGTCTAACCGCTGTGTGCGCCGTCCTTTTCTTCTTCGTCCTCAGCATTCAGCAGGTGGGCCACGCTGCGGAGCTGCTCAGCGGCGCTTTGCAAGGCCTCGATTTGCTTGCCCAGTTGGGCCTGTTCAGTCTGCTTCTTTCGAAGCACTTCGTAGATGTCTCTCACGCAACTGCCTCCTGAGGCCAATTTACGGTTCGATTACTACGTCGTCAACGAACGGTCGGGACTTCTCGTTACGGGCGTAACCCACCCATGAAAGCCCGATAGCCGCAAGTGCAACACACGAAAGGTAAAGCTAATTTTTGCAACACGAAAGGAACGGCATCCGGGTTCCAATATCCTGCAGACTTCCTACCAAAAACCACATCGGCAGTTGGCGTGCAGCCTTTGGTACATCCCCGAAAGTTGTCCCGTATCACTCTCAAAATAGGATGTTTAACTGAATTCAGCGGCCAATCCCGATGGCCCGTTTTCGTTTGACTTCGGGGCAGAACCGTCCTATAATCTTGCGTTTCCAATATCCATAGGTTGCTGTCCACTGGGCCTTAGTTTTATCGCCTTTCGTTGTCTTGCGATGAATCCTACCCAAGCTCCAGTGAATCTAAGGGTTTAGAGGCAGCTTTATCCAGGCAGTCGAATTTATCTCAGCTGACGAGGTCGTAATATTCATGGCAAAGCGACGCGGAAACCCAAACTGGGGTAAGCCCGAACCCATTGGGCCGATCACCCCCACGATCACCGAGTTCGAACAGGTAGTGCGTGAGTACAAACTCTCCCCCGACCAGTACCTGCGGTCGACGCGTTTGCGCGAGTGGGCACGCCGGAATAAGAACTCCAAGTACATCCCGGAGCCTCTTTTGGAAGCTTGGGGTTTTGAGATCGAGTCCACCCTGTAAACCCATCAGTTCTTCAGCCTCTGGGCTGCCCGCGTGGCGGCCCTTTCTATTTTCTGCCACACCGTACTATCCTTGGTCCGTTCGAACTCCAGAATCCCACCGGCTTTCTCCATGCTGGACCTTGTTAAGCTGACGCCGAACGAAATCGCTGCCGCTCTGGTCGCGATCAGCTTCGCCGCTGGCCTGAACGTGTATGCCACCCTCGCTACCCTCGGACTGCTGGCTCACTTCAATGTGCTGTCTTTGCCAGCCCCGCTTCACCTGCTCGACAACTGGTGGGTCATAGCAGCCAGCACGGCGCTGTTCCTGGTCGAGTTCTTCGCGGACAAGGTTCCGGCTTTCGATCTCGTCTGGAATGCGCTGCATACCTTCATCCGCATTCCAATCGCTGCTCTGCTTGCCTACGGCGCCACCTCACAACTGTCGCCCGAAAAGCAACTGGTCGCGACCTTGCTGGGCGGGCTGATTGCCCTTGCCGCACATAGTGGCAAGACCGCCGTCCGGGCAGTCGTGACACCCTCGCCCGAACCCTTGTCGAATATGGGCCTGAGCCTTGGCGAAGACGTCTTGGCCGTCTTTCTCACCTGGTTCGCAACCAAACATCCCTACGTCTCGGCTGCAATCGCGATCCTCTTTGTCGTCGCGATCGTTATCCTCATCCGTTGGGTAGTGCGCGCCTTGCGGGCGCTATTCCGCGGGGCCGAGGGCGTGCTGGTCCATCAGGGCCGCCCAGGTTAACGGGACCGGTTTGCTAAAATCGCCCCATATGAGTCCCCAGCCCCCGTTCACCGACGTCCCCACTGCGATCGAGGAAATCCGCGCCGGCCGTATGATTGTGGTGGTCGACGATGAAGACCGCGAGAACGAAGGTGACCTCACCTTGGCCGCTGAAAAAGTTACGCCCGAAGCCATCAACTTCATGGCCAAATACGGACGCGGCCTGGTCTGCCTCGCCATGACGGAGGAGCGCCTGGAACACCTGCGCATCGGTCCCATGACTGCAGAAAACACCTCGAACTACGGCACCGCGTTCTGCGAGGCCATCGACGCCCGCGACGGAGTCAGCACCGGCATTTCCGCCTATGACCGGGCACGCACCATCAAGGTCGCCATCGATCCGGCGACCCGCCCGTCCGACCTCGCCCGCCCCGGCCACGTCTTCCCTCTCCGCGCGCGCAAGGGTGGGGTGCTGGTCCGAGCCGGACAGACCGAAGCCTCCGTCGACCTGGCGCGTCTTGCCGGGCTGATCCCCTCGGGCATCATCTGCGAAATCATGCGCGACGACGGCACCATGGCCCGCGTCCCCGACTTGATCGAATTCTGCCGCACACACGAAATGAAGATGCTCACGGTCGCGGAACTGATCCGCTATCGCATGGCACACGAGCGCTACGTTCACCGCGTAGGAGAAGCGTTGGTGGGAACCCGCCACGGCGAGTTCCGCCTGATTGCCTACGAGAGCGAAGTCGAAGGCGGCGAATCCCACGTGGCCCTGGTCCGCGGCGACATCGAAAAGACCGGCGAACCGGTACTGGTGCGCATGCATTCCCACTGCGTAATGGGCGACGTCTTCGGCTCGACCCACTGCGATTGTCACGCCACCATCGAAGGCTCGATGCGAGCGATTGCCGAGGCTGGACGCGGCGCCATCATCTACCTGCATCAGACCTCGAAGGGATTTTCTATCGACAAGATCGGCGACCGCCCCGTCCTCAGTTTCCATCGCGATCGCGCCCTGCCCACCTTGCCGGAAAGCGAGCGCAAGACGCAGCGCGAAATCGGCATCGGCGCGCAGATCCTATCGGACTTAGGTCTGAGACGAATTCGCCTGCTGACCAATCACCCAAGACGGGTAGCGGCGTTGGAAGGATTCGATATCGAGATTGTCGAGCAAGTTCCGGTCCCGCTCGATCGAGTGAAGGCAGGAAGAAGCTAGATCTTTCTTCTGACAGCTGACAAGTGACAGCTGATAGCTGACGACTAACCTAAATAGGCTTTCGCGGCACAATCTCGCTGTCGTGAATGAAAAACTGCGCTGAGCACTGATCCGACCCGCAGATCACCGGCAGCAGACCTGAAACCTGCTTCCGCGTGACCAATCCTAAAGTCCCGCACGTCGGGCAAGCCAGCACCGCCCAATAGGGATCCTCTTTCTCCCCGACCTCGCCGGCATTTTCCAGGACGAACAACGTGCCCGGCACCATCTGCTCCGGAATCCACTCGCTCAGAAAATCGAGTTCGCCGATCATGCGTGCCTCCGTGTCGCCTGCCTACGAAGCCGTCTTGCCGCGTTTTGCGGGCGGTGCCATCTCCCCCGCCGTACCGTTCTGCTTCCGTCCACCCCGAATCTCAGCCCACACTCGTCGGACTGTGTCACTGAGACAAATTGCCAGCATCGGCTGGCGCGCGTTCTTCAGGATGTCCACAATCTGCTGCGCGGAGGTCTCCAGATAAAGATGTGTCCCGTCGGTCAGCAGGTGATACTCCGACGTTCCACTCACGGTCTCCGCCAGCCGCTTGCCGAACTCGCGTTGCAGGAAGCGCACCACCTTCCGCATGCCCTGCAGGGAAAATCCTCGCTGCCGCAATTCGCAAATCACGGAAATCTCGGAGAGGTCTTCCATCGAATACAGACGCTTGCGTCCACTGCGCGCCGGAACCACAATGCCTCGCTCATCCCACCACTGCAGTTGCCGGGGAGTGATCCCGGTGAGGGCAACCACTTCGCGGGATGTGAACTCCATTTTCATTTAATGGACCACATCGTCCAAAACATCTTTTTACAGAAATGTTTGAAACATTTTAGGTCGACTTTGCGCAGTGTCAAGAAAGAGTCTTCCACAGGGAGTAATCAGGAGTGTTCCGGAAGGGTGTCGAACTAGTTCAGGATATTTCTGAGGTTTTCATTCTGACACCGCGCATAGCGGAGGCCTAAGGAGTGCGCGTCCGTGTCGGTTTCTGCGCCATGTCAGCCGTGCCGTCCTCTGCGCCCTCGGCGGCCGTTCTCTCCGCCCTCTGCGGTAAAGAACTCTCACTGCGCCGGAGCCGCTGGTTTTGGCTTCGGCTCACGAATCTGCGCCACCACCTGCTTCATGCGCTGAAACTGTCCGGTCTGGTAGCCGTAGTTCTGTTGCGGCAATTTTTGGATTTCTTGTTCAATAGCCTTCTGCCGATTGTCCGGATTGGGATGATCCGACAGGAACTGCGGCGCGCGTTGTCCGCCCTCAGCATTGAGCTTGTTAAAGAATCGCGCCATCTCGATCGGGTTGTATCCGCTCTCCGCCATCAAGTGCGATCCCATCAGGTCGGCTTGGCTCTCCGCGCTTCGTGAGAACTTCAACAACACGCTGTTAGCTCCCAAGCCGATCCCGAGCTGCGCCAATTGCCCGGCCATTGAACCACCCACCATCTGCGATCCAAGCAGAGCAGGCAATTCAATCAGCTTGCTCTTGGAGGCCTGGTTCGTGCCGTGGCGCAAAATGACGTGCGACATTTCGTGTCCCATCACCCCTGCCAACTGCGCCTCGTTATCGACCGCCCGCAGCAACCCTGTATTGATAAACATCGGCCCACCCGGAAGCGCGAACGCGTTGATCGAAGGATCGGCCACCACCTCGAAAGTAAATGGGAACCCGCTCTCCTGCGCCTCCCGAGCACTGACCAGCCGCTTCCCGACGCGATTCACATAGTCAGTTAGCACAGGGTCCTTTATAACCGTCATCTGCTTGCGCACCTGTTCGGCATTCTCCTTGCCCAACTGCACGTCTTGATCTTTCGAAAACAGATTGAACCCCGGATGAAACTGGCTGGGCCCTTGCCCCCAAAGCACGGTGGTCAAAAGAGCGACGCTGACCCACGCCGACGATCGGATTCCTTTCATAACAGCACCCCTGTAAAATAAATGGTAGGGTCTGAAGGCGACATCCGTGCTCGAAGCATAGCCGCTCGAGCCGGAAGGTGTCTCAACAAACTAGGCGCGTAGCGGCGCAAGGATAAAGCCTACGGCGCGCACTTCATTTCCCCCCGCCTACAAAATGCACGATCTCCAGCCGATCCCCTTCCCCCAGTTGGGTATGCGACCACTTTTCGCGCGAAACAATATCCCGGTTCAACTCGACCGCAACCCGATCCGTCGTCATGCCGAGTTGCTCGACGACCAGGCCCTGCAAGGTCAGAGGTCCCTCAAAGACCCGGTCTTCCCCATTGATGATCAGTTTCATCCCTGCTGATCTTCGCAAGGGTCCGGAATTCGCGCAAGGGCGCCAACCTCAGCTAGGACGGCTGACCGCTAAGCGGCCACGCGCGTTTCATTGCTTTTTGGATTCACGAAATGAAAAAACAGATGGAGGAAATCGGATTTCCTGGCAGGCTAGTCGATCTTACGGAGCCGGAATTTTCGCGTGGCCGTCCGCCCCGAATAGCTGGCCTGCACCAGCACGGAGGCATCCGGCAAGGCTGATTCTTCCAAATCCACCTTCATTTCGGCGTTGCCGCCCGCATCCGTGAGTACCTGGGTATAAAACGGCACCGAACTCGGACGCTCAAACCGGAACGTAAGCCGCGCCCCTGGGGCGACGCTGCCTCCGTCCGTCACCCGCAGCCGCATGATCAGACTACTGTTGGCGTGGACCGAGTCGGCGTTGACCCATTGCAGGTCAAGTTCTTTCACGGCAGCCAGTGATTCGGGCGTATCTCTGCGATCGAGCACATTCTCCAGGCGGCCTTCGCGGATCGAATCAAGCACCAGTCGGTGCTGGTCGCGCAGAATCTGCTCCTTCTGCTGGTCGGTGAAGTCGCCCTGCGATAGTCGCTCCGCGTAGGAAGTCGCTCGCTTCCCGATGCATCGCCCACGAACGAACACCTGTGTCTGCAAAACGAGCTCATTTTCGCGAGCTTCGCTCTGCACGTGATACACGGTGTCACCCTGCTTCACGTCGGTATTGAACCCAAAAATCATGACTACTCGATGCGAACCCCCAGAAGAAATTGCGCGACCTTCAGATCAGCGAACAAACCACGCCGCCTCGCTTGACACTGCTCCCCACGGACTCTAATCTAGAACGTTTAAGCAACGCTTTGCGCGAATTATATATAGCTCTCCTATGCCCGACAATTATTTCACCCGCTACCTGCCGTTACTAATTCATATCCTGGCGGCTGCCCTGGTAGCGAGTGCGATCGTCCTATTGTCGTGGCTCCTGGGCAAGCGCCGGCCCACGCGGGCGAAGATGTCTCCCTATGAATGCGGCATGACTCCGGTGGGCGACGCGCGTGAACGCTTCTCTGTCAAATTCTACCTGGTAGCTATGCTCTTCATCCTGTTTGACGTAGAAGCCGTCTTCCTTTATCCGTGGGCGGTGATCCTGCGTGATCTCAAGATGTTCGGCTTCTGGGAAATGATGGTGTACATCGCCGTCGTCCTGGTTGGCTTCTTCTATGTATGGAAAAAGGGAGTCCTCGACTGGGGAAAGACATCCCGCGTACGAGGTTCCGTGTAATGCCCCTAGCTCCCCCGATCAATGACATTGAGCAGTTGAAGGGTCATCCAGCCCTGGCTCGCTTGCTGGATTGGAACCGCGCGTCCGTGCAGGAAGTCAAGTTCGATCGGGATGAAATGACCATCTACGTCGATCGATCTCACATCCGCGAAGCCTGTGCCTTGCTGCGCGATAATCCCAACTTCCCTTTCAACTATCTTTCGGACGTGACGTGCGTGGATCAATATCCTTCCGATCCCAGGTTTGAGGTTGTCTATCACCTCCTTTCAATCCCGAAAAAAGAGCGCGTGCGTCTGAAAGTCCGCCTCCACGACTCAAGCCCGGTGCTGGAAAGCGTTACGTCCGTGTGGCCCGCCGCCAACTACTTCGAGCGCGAAGTCTTCGATCTTTTCGGAATCCGCTTCACCGGCCATCCCTACCTTCGGCGCATTCTGATGCCCGAAGACTGGGAAGGGTACCCTCTGCGCAAAGACTATCCCGTGGAGGGCTATCGCTAGTGGCGCATCTCACGCCTACTCCCGTGATCGAACCCGGTCAGGACAAGACCATGATCCTGAACATGGGCCCCCAGCACCCCTCTACCCACGGAGTGCTGCGCGTGATTCTCGAAATCGACGGCGAGAACGTAGTACGCATCATGCCGGATATCGGTTACCTGCATACCGGCATCGAGAAGACATGCGAGGCCAAGTTCTACCAGCAGGTCGTGCCCCTCACGGATCGCATCGACTACCTGTGTCCCCTCACCAACAACCTCTGTTACGCGTTAGCAGTCGAGAAGTTGCTGGGCCTCGAGATTCCGCCGAAAGCACAATGGCTGCGGGTGTTGATGAACGAACTGACCCGCATCAACTCGCACCTGGTCTGGCTGGGCACCCACGCGCTCGATATCGGCGCCATGACCGTCTTCCTTTATTGCTTCCGCGAGCGTGAAGACATCCTGCGCATGTTCGAAATGGTCAGCGGCCAGCGCATGATGACCTCGTATTTCCGGATTGGCGGCATCGCACTCGAACCGCCCCTGGGGTTCTTCGACTTCGTCCGCGACTTTGCCACCCGCTTCCCTTCCAAGGTGGACGAATACGAAAACCTGCTGACGGGAAACCCCATCTGGGGCATGCGCACCAAAGGTGTTGCGAGGATCACAGCGGAAGACGCGATCGCTCTGGGCGCAAGCGGACCCACGCTGCGCGGGAGCGGCATCGATATCGACCTCCGCCGAGACACGCCGTACACCGGCTACGAGAATTTCCAGTTTCAAGTCCCGCTTGGTAAAGAAGGCGATGTGTTCGACCGCTACATGTGCCGAGTACGGGAAATGCGGGAGTCGATCGGCATCGTAAAGCAGGCCCTTGACGGGATGCCCGAGGGTCCCATCAAGGCGGACGCCCCCAAGGTTGTGCTACCCGATCGCGAAAAGATGAAGACCCAGATGGAAGCCCTCATCTATCACTTCAAGATCATCACCGAGGGCTTCTCGGTTCCCGCGGGCGAGGTCTATCAGGCCGTAGAGTCGCCGCGCGGAGAAATGGGCTATTACGTGGTCAGCGACGGTACAGCCAAACCTTATCGCGTACACATGCGTTCGGCGTGCCTGGCGAACTTGCAAACCTTGTCCACCATGTGCGAAGGCGGCTTGATCGCCGACGTAGTGGCGGCCATCGGATCGATTGACATTGTTCTGGGGGAAATCGACCGATAAGGAATTGGGAAATTTGATAATCGGGTAACTTTGTAATTTCCGCGGGCGCCAGCCAAGAGACATTTGGAGAACGCCCATCACCAGCCCCGAGGGGCGGTATAGGAAAGCCGGTATAGGAAAGCTCGGGGCGTAAGCCGCGGGGAATTCAGAAAGAAACGCAGAGCCCCGGAGGGGCGAAAGAAAGGCCGTTGAAATTTTCAGATCAATTCGAAGAGCGCTTCACGTCGATGCTCACGCACTACCCGACCAAGCGCTCGGTCCTGGTTCCCACCTTGCTCTTCGCCCAGGATGAGGTCGGCTATCTGACCGACGAAGCCATCCTCGAAATCGCCGGCCGCCTCGAACTCACCGAATTCGAGGTGCGCAACGTAATCAGCTACTACTCTCTGCTCACGACCAAACCCCGCGGCAAATACAACGTCCAGATCTGCACCAACATTGCCTGCATGTTGCGCGGGGGCGAGGAACTCTTCGCCCACTGCAGGAAAAAACTAGGCATCGGCCACAAACAAACCACGCAAGACGGCCTTTTCAGTCTGGAAGAAGTAGAGTGCATCGGCGCCTGCAGCTGGGCCCCAGCAGTTCAAGTGAACTACGACTTCCACGAGAACCTGACCCCCGACAAAATGGATAAAATCCTGGACGACTATAAGAGGAAAGGAACGCAGTGAAAACATTGAGTAATTGGGAAATTTGGTAATTGAGTAATTGAGAAACCCAAGACGTGCGAGCCGGCACCACGAATCGGGAGATCAAGGACTCTTAATTACCCAATTGGTAAATTTCCCAATTACTCAATGAGAGATCACCGAAGTTCGAAGAATGGCTACGTTGGTTTCCCATCCCGATGAAGTAAAAGTCGTCTCCCGACGCTTCGGCCAGAGTGCGACCAACCTCGATCGCTACCTCGAGCTCGACGGCTACAAAGCCGTGCAAAAAGCGCTCACCATGGAGCCCGACGCGATCATCAACGAGGTCAAGAATTCCGCCCTGCGCGGCCGCGGCGGCGCCGGATTCTCGACCGGGATGAAGTGGTCGTTCGTGCCCAAGCAGTCCCCCAAGCCGAAGTACGTGCTCTGCAACGGCGACGAGAGCGAGCCCGGCACCTGCAAAGACCGCCTGATCTTCGAGCACGACCCGCATGCAGTCATCGAAGGCGTAATGATCGCCGCCCTGGCCGTCAACTCGCAGACGGGATACATCTACATTCGCGGTGAATATCGATACCTGTCGATCATCATGCAAAAGGCGCTGGCCGACGCCTACGCCCGCGGCTTTCTCGGCAAGAACATCTTCGGCAGCGGACGCGACCTTGACATCTACTGGCACGGTGGAGCGGGTGCTTACGAAGTCGGCGAAGAATCCGCTCTGATGGAATCGCTCGAAGGCAAGCGTGGCATCCCGCGCATCCGTCCACCATTCCCGGCGGTTGTCGGCCTGTGGGGCGGTCCTACGGTCATTAATAATGCCGAGACCCTGGCTAGTGTTCCCCACATTATTCTGGGCGGCGCTGAGTGGTACGTGAATCTGGGCACCCCGAAAAACGGCGGCACGCGCCTGTTCTGCATGAGTGGCAATCTGGAAAAACCCGGCGTCTACGAACTGCCCATGGGCTACAACCTGAAGAAACTTATCTACGACGTCGCCGGCGGCATCCCCAACGGTCGCGAACTCAAGGCGGTAGTTCCCGGAGGTTCGTCCACGCCCGTGCTTCTGCCGCATGAAATCGACATTCCCATGGATTTTGACGGCGTCGCGAGAGCCGGATCCATGCTGGGTTCCGGCGGCGTGGTGGTGCTCGATGACACCAACTGCATCGTGAAGTTCGCCCTGCGCACCATGAAGTTCTACCGCCACGAGAGTTGCGGCTGGTGCATTCCCTGTCGGGAAGGCACCGACTGGCTGGAAAAGACGCTGACCCGATTCCACGCCGGCGGCGGTCTGAAAAAAGACATCGACAACATTCAATACTTGTCGGAAAACATGCTGGGCCGCACGTTCTGCCCTCTGGGCGACGCCGCTGCCATGCCAACGATCGCGTTCGTCAAGAAGTTCCGCAAAGAATTCGAAGATCATCTGGAAGGCAAGCCGTGCCCGTTCGAGAAAGAAGGAGCGAGCGTGGAGCAACTGCCGGTGCTGACGCACTGAGGACATTGAGTAATTGGGGAATTTGGTAATTGAGTAATTTAAGGTCGTTGTATGAGTTCACGGCCGGAGGAGCTTCGGGATCGCACTAAGACATTCGCGCTGCGGTTCATCCGGCTATTTCGATCATCGCCGTACCGGACCGATACTCAGGTGCTTGGGAAACAACTCTTGCGATGTGGAACGTCGGTCGCAGCAAACTATCGGGCAGTTTGCCGAGCGCGATCAAAAGCAGAATTTATGCGCGAATCGGTATAGTGGCAGAGGAAGCAGATGAAGCAGTGATGTGGATAGAACTGTTAACGGAATCCGGCATCGTCAAACCGGAAGCGCTTCTGAAAGAAGCAAAGGAACTGGCGGCCATATTAACCGCCTCACAACAGACAGCCAAGAAGTCGGCTTAGTAGGTTTTTCAATTAGCAATTACTAAATTTCCCAATTACTCAATGCCTGACGTCACACTAACGGTCGATGGAAAGAAAGTCACCGCACCCGCGGGCACTCTCCTCATTGAGGCTTGCAAGAGCGCCGGCATCGAAGTGCCCTCCTTCTGCTACTACCCGAATCTGTCCCTCCAGGGCGCTTGCCGCATGTGCCTGGTCAAGATCGAGAAAATGCCCAAGCTGCAAACCGCGTGCACCACGGTCATCAGCGAAGGCATGATCGTCACCAGCGACAACGAAGAAGTTCGCCAGGCGCGCAAGTCGATGGTCGAACTGCTCCTCGGCAACCACCCGCTCGACTGCCCTGTCTGCGACGCTGGCGGCGAGTGCGAACTGCAGGACATGACCTTCTCCTACGGCGCCGCTGAATCGAAATACATGGAGGCCAAGAACCACAAAGAAGAGCAGCAGTGGTCTCCCGTAGTCTTCTTCGATCGCCCCCGCTGCATCCTGTGCTACCGCTGCGTGCGTGTCTGTGGCGAAGGCATGGACGTCTGGGCCTTGGGCGTGCAGAACCGCGGCGTCAGTTCGATCATCGCACCCAATAAAGAAGATCACCTCGAATGTGAAGAGTGCGGCATGTGCATCGACATCTGCCCGGTCGGAGCGCTCACTTCCGGCGCCTACCGCTACAAAACGCGCCCCTGGGAGATGAAGCACGTCGGCACCATTTGCACGCATTGCGGCGATGGCTGCAAAACCACGCTCGGTGTGCGCCGCGCCGATACCGGCGTCCAGATCGTGCGCGGAGACAATCGCGACAAGAGTGGCATCAACAATGATTTCCTCTGCATGAAGGGTCGCTACGCCTTCGACTTCGCCGATCACGCCGAGCGCCTGACTCAGCCTCTCGTCCGCAAGAACGGCACCCTGACGCGGGCAAACTGGGAAGAAGCCTTCAGCCTGATCGGAAAACGCCTCACCGAAATCCGCGACAAAGATGGCGGCCAGGCAATCGGCGTAATCGGCTCAACGCGTACTACCAACGAAGAAAACTATTTGCTCTCGAAGTTTGCCCGCGTAATCCTGAAAACCAACAACATCGATCATCACCGCACCGCCGACTTCCCTGCCTTTGCCGCCGCCCTGAGCGGCAAGCCGGAAGCTACGGCCACTATGCGCGAGGTCTACGACGCGCCCGCAATTCTGCTCATCGGCAACAATCCCACCGACCAGCATCCGCTGCTCGCTTGGCAGATCCGCAACAACGTTCGCCTGCATCGTTCGCGGCTCTACCTGATCAATTCCCAGCCCATCAAGTTGGGACGCCAGGCCGCCGGCTTGACCCAGATTCCCGCAGGCGCAGAAGGCAAGGCCGCAGCATTCCTTTCCGGCGACGACTCGGCCATCGGCGCCATCGTCACCGACAAAACGAATCGCGAAGCCTGCACCGCTCTGCGCGACAAACTGCGCAGTGAGCAGAACCTGATTATCATCTTCGGCTCTGAAGTTCGCGGCACTGATGTCGCTACCCTGGTGAAGTTCGGCGGCGCCATTCCCGGCGCAAAGTTCATCTGTCTCGCCGACTATGCCAACTCGCGCGGGGCCGCCGACATGGGCCTCTACCCTGATCTGCTGCCCGGATATCACCGAGTCGCCGACCAGGGCACATTCCAACAGGAATGGGGCTCGCTTCCCAGCATGCCGGGTCTGACCCTACCCGAGATGGTGGACGCCGCGAAGGCGGGCAAACTGAAAGCTCTTTACGTTGTCGGCGCGAATCCCGTTGCTCGTTTCACCATCGATCCCTTCGTCTTCTCAAAAAGCTTCGTCGTTGTGCAGGACATGTTCCTGACAGAAACTGCCGTCATGGCCGATGTCGTCCTGCCCGCAGCCAATGCCTACGAAAAATCCGGCACCTTCACCAATACCTGTGGCGATCTGCAACTCGTCAAGAAAGCTGGCGAAGTAAGCGGGACGAAGAGCGATTTCGAGATGATCGTTCGCATTGCCGACGCCATGGGCTTCGATGTTCGCAAGCTTGTCCCCTTCGGCCGCGGCGAGCGAACGGACATGGGCCAATCCCGCGGCGCACAATCGGGCGAAGCTGACCGTCACGCTGTGTGGCTTGAAGCGCATGGTCTCGAACCGAAGATGAGCCCGCTGGAGCCCACCGCAATTCTGGACGAGATCCAGCGACTTGTGCCCGGTTATGATGTTTCGCGCATCAACTTGCTCGCGGGCAATGATCAGCACACAACTTTGTCTGGCAGTGGACCAGGTGCCGTGGCAAAGCCCGAACTGATCGTTCCGGCCCACGACGACTTATTCAGTTCCGGAACCCTGGGCCGATACTCCAAGGCATTAAACAGTGTGATCGAAAACCGCCACCGGTACCCGGCGGAATCAGAAGTCGCCGCTGACTAGGCGGCCGGCGCAAGATTTCTCTAGCTTCACGTTTTCAGGCTTCTCGAACCAATCAGGAAACAGCAGTGCTAAGTCTGCCAATCTACATCGCCGCCTCCGTGATCAAGACTGTACTGGTGCTATTCATCCTGCTCACCGCGGTCGCCTACACGGTCTGGCTCGAGCGCAAAGTCGTTGGCCACATGCAGAATCGCTGGGGCCCCACCCGCGTCGGTCCCTTCGGCCTCCTGCAACCCTTGGCCGACGGCATCAAGTTCCTTCTCAAGGAAGATCTGACACCCCCGCACGTCTATCGCCCACTGTTCATCGCGGCCCCAATGATTGCGGTGATCTGCGCGCTGACTTCGATCTCCGTTATCCCGTTCGGCGATTCGATCAAGATCTTCGGCTATTCGATCCCGCTGCAGATCACTGACGTCAACACCGGACTCCTGGTCGTACTGGGCGTCACCTCCATCGGCGTCTACGGCGTCGCCCTCGCCGGTTGGTCTTCGAACAACAAGTATTCGCTCCTCGGCGGGCTGCGTGCCAGCGCCCAGATGATCAGTTACGAAATCTGCCTCGGCCTCTCACTAGTCGGCGTCTTGATCGTCTCCGGAAGCTTCAGCCTGCGTGAAATCGTCGCATCGCAAAGCGGACACTTCTGGGGCTTCATCCCTAAGTGGAATATCTTCTACGGCGGCCAGTTTGTTGCTTTCTTCATTTACCTGATGGCCGCCTATGCAGAGACCAATCGCATTCCCTTCGACTTGCCGGAAGCCGAAACCGAACTCGTGGCCGGCTATCACACCGAATACAGTGCGATGAAATTCGCCATGTTCTTCATGGCCGAATACGCGAACATGATCACGGTCGCCTGCCTCGCCACCTTGCTCTTTCTCGGCGGATGGAGCGGCCCTGTTTTCGGACCACCGCTCCTGCGGTCCCTGCTTCCCGTTTTCTGGTTTGTCGCCAAGGTTTTCGTCTTCCTGTTTATCTATATATGGGTGCGCGGCACGTTGCCGCGCTTCCGTTATGACCAACTGATGGCCTTCGGCTGGAAGTTCCTGTTTCCACTGGCCATCGCGAATCTGGTAGTGACGGCTTTGATTGTTGCGTATCGTGCCTCGAAGTGAACTCCGCGCGGCTATGGTTCGCGCCATAGAATTTTGGACATATAGAAATGCTTCATCTGATTCTGTTCCTGGTTTTCGGAGCCATCTGCGTTGCCGGAGCGATTAACCTGCTGGCGCAAACGCATCCCATCAGTAGCGCGTTGTCGCTAGTGGTCGTGATGGCTTCGCTCGCCGTCGAATACCTCTTGCTCGGCGCCGAGTTCGTCGCCGCCGTGCAAGTGATCGTCTACGCAGGCGCGGTGATGGTCCTCTTCATCTTCGTCATCATGCTGCTGAATGCGGGCGAAGAAGAACGCACGAAAGGCAGCCACGTGGCGATCATCCTGGGAGTACCTGGAGTTCTGGCGGGTGGTCTTCTGATTGCCTGGACGTTGCTCCATCGCTCTGGTACTGGAGGTATTCCGCTGGGGGCATTGCCCGGCCCGCCCAAGACCATCGGCTATCTGCTCTTCCACGACTTCCTCTTGCCTTTCGAAGTCACCTCCGTGCTGGTATTGATCGCGATCATGGGCGCCGTCGTTCTCGCGCAACGCGCCGAGACGCCAAACCTTCCGCCCGGAAAGGAGATCTGATGGTTCCCGTCTCCTACTACTTAGTACTGAGCGCTATCCTCTTCAGCTGCGGTGTAGTCGGCTTCCTCATCAAGCGCAATATCATCACGATCTTCATGTCGATTGAGTTGATGCTCAATGGTGTCAATCTTTCTTTCGTCGCCTTCGCTGCGCATTGGCAGCATTTGAGCGGGCAGGTCTTCGTCTTCTTCGTAATGGTCGTAGCCGCCGCCGAAGCTGCCGTTGGTCTCGCCATCATCATCGCTGTCTATCGCACACGCGAAACCTTGAACGTCGACCAGGTGAACCTGCTGAAACTATGACGCCTTCTCTCCATCTCTGGCTGATCCCGGCTCTGCCCCTGATCGGCGCTGCCGTCACCGGGCTCTTCGGCCGCCGGTTCTCGCGGCAGACCGTGGCTGCGATTGCCCTCGCGTTTTGCGGAGGCGCATTCGCCTGGGTCTTGTACGTATGCGCCCGCTTCTCGTCCCTCACACTTCCGCACGCGGAGTTCCTGGCGCACTGGATCCGCTCGGGCGACTTCCTGGTGAACTTCGAGTTCTATCTCGACCAACTGACGCTGGTGATGTTGCTGGTCGTTACCGGCGTAGGCTTCCTGATTCACATCTATTCGGTCGGCTACATGTGGGAAGAAGGCGGCTTTTACCGCTTCTTCAGCTACCTGAACCTGTTCATGTTCTTCATGCTCACGCTGGTCCTGGCCGGCAACTACCTGCAGATGTTCATCGGCTGGGAAGGCGTGGGGCTCGCATCCTACTTATTGATCGGCTTCTGGTTCACCAAAGACTCCGCCGCCTCGGCCGGCAAGAAGGCATTTATCGTCAACCGCATCGGCGACTTCGGTTTCCTGATCGCGTTGTTCCTGCTGATCAAGCACTTTAGATCGCTGAATTTCACGCAGCTTTTTTCTATCATCTCGCCCTTGCCCACCGAGACCATCGGCTTTGGCTTGCTGACCTCCATCGGCCTGCTGCTGATGGTCGGTGCTGCCGGCAAATCCGCGCAGATCCCACTCTACGTCTGGCTTCCGGATGCCATGGAGGGTCCCACGCCCGTCTCCGCGCTGATTCACGCGGCGACGATGGTCACCGCGGGCGTCTACATGGTGGCGCGCTCGCACGTGATTTTTGACCACGCTCCAAACGCCCTGACAGTGGTCGCGATTATCGGAACCCTGACCGCGATCTTCGCCGCCACCATCGGCGTCGCGCAAACGGACATCAAGAAAGTCCTCGCCTATTCCACCATCTCGCAGCTGGGTTACATGTTCATGGCCTGCGGCGTGGCCGCTTACTCGGCCGGCATCTTCCACCTGATGACGCACGCATTCTTCAAGGGCTTATTGTTTCTGGCTGCTGGTTCCGTGATCCACGCCGTGGGCGGGGAGCAGGACATGCGCCGGATGGGCGGACTGAAGCAATACATTCCGATTACGTTCATCACGATGGCCGTCGGAACTCTGGCAATCGCCGGCATACCCCCCTTCGCCGGATTCTTCAGCAAGGATGAGATCCTGTTCCGTGCCTATCAAGCCAACCCAGTCTATTGGGCGATCGGTCTTGTCACGGCATTCCTCACGTCGTTCTACATGTTCCGGTTGATGTACATGACTTTCTATGGCGACTATCGAGGTGAGGCAGCCCACGGCGATGCGCATAGCGCTCACGGGCATTCGGCCCACGGACACGGCACCCCGCACGAGAGTCCTATGATCATGCTCGTGCCGCTTATGATCCTCGCCGTGCTTTCATTGGTTGGCGGCTGGGTCGGCATTCACGGGCGATTTGAGCATTTCCTCGCTCCGGTGTTCGGTGCGAAAGAGCTGGCGGAACACGCCCCCGAAGTAGGCGGCCGCGCTTTAGAAGTGTCTCTCATGACAGCCTCTGTCGCTGCGGTAGTGCTGGGCTGGATGCTGGCGCGTCTTCTGTACCAGCAACGTCCCGATCTCCCCCAGAAGATTGCTAGCGCCCTCGGTAGTTTCTACAACACCGTCGTGCACAAGTACTACATCGACGAACTCTACGCCACCCTGTTCGTCAAGCCTTTGGTGGATGCTTCTACGCGCATCCTGTGGCGTGGAGTCGATCAGGGAGTTATCGATGCTGCCGTCAACGACGCGGCCGACGGCGCATACCATATCTCCGACGCAGCCCGCCACATGCAATCTGGCAACCTGCGCTCCTATGCGGGGTGGATCGCCGCCGGTGGAGCCCTCGTGATCGCCTACATGATCTGGATGGGGGTGGGATGAACACTAGCTATCTCGATCCCGTCATCCTCACGCTCGTGACTTTCATCCCGGCCGCCGCCGGCGTGTTGCTGCTCCTCTTTCCCCGTCGCCATCGCGACATCCGCATCTTCGCACTCATCGTTTCCATGCTGACCTTCGGACTCTCCTTGCACCTGGTGGCCAATTTTCATCGGATGCAGACCGAGTTCCATTACCAGATCGACCGCCAATGGATCTCTACTCCCAACATCCACTACCACATGGGCGTCGACGGCATTTCCATGTGGCTTGTTCTCCTTACTACATTCCTGACTCCGCTGTGCGTGCTGATCTCCTGGAGATCAATCCACGAGCGCGTGAAGGAGTTCTTCATCCTTCTTCTGATCCTCGAAACCGCGCTCATCGGCGTATTCACCTCGCTCGATCTGTTCCTCTTCTACTTCTTCTGGGAATCCACCCTGATTCCGATGGCTCTGCTCATCGGCATCTACGGCCACGGGCGCAAGGTCTACGCCGCGGTGAAGTTCTTCCTGTACACCATGGTCGCCTCTGTCTTCATGCTGGCGGCTCTGCTCTGGCTCTACGCGAAGGTCGGCAGCTTCGACTTCATCACCATTCAGAACGCGATTCGCACGGGACAAGTCGAGGGCTTTGCTCCCGCAGCCCCCTGGCTCTTTCTCGGATTCTTCGTAGCGTTCGCTGTGAAAGTCCCGCTCTTCCCGTTCCACACCTGGCTGCCTGATGCACACGTCGAAGCGCCCACGGCCGGGTCCGTCCTCTTAGCCGGCGTCCTGTTGAAGATGGGCACCTACGGCATGTTGCGCTTTAACCTCGGCTTGTTCCCCGATCAGTCACGGCATAACGCCCCGTGGATCGCTGTTCTCGCCCTGATCGGCATCGTCTACGGTGCGCTGGTGGCTATGGTTCAGCCCAATATGAAGCGGGTCATCGCGTACTCCTCGGTGAGCCACCTGGGGTTCGTCGTCCTCGGTATTTTCAGCTTTACGCAATCCGGACTTAACGGCGCGATGTTTGTCGTGCTCGCTCACGGCGTCTCGACCGGCGCTCTGTTTATGCTGGCGGGCATCATTTACGAACGCAAACACACCTACGAGATCGTCGACATGGGAGGCCTCGCCACGCCCATGCCCAAGTACGCCACATTCTTTTCATTCCTCATGCTGGCCTCGCTCGGCCTGCCACTGTTGAACGGTTTCGTCGGAGAATTCCTGGTATTAAGCGGAGCCTTCCAGGCGCATCCCTGGTGGGGCGTCGTCGGCGCAACCGGCGTCATTTGGAGCGCCTGTTACCTGCTCTGGATGTACCAGCGAGTCTTCTTCGGAAAAATCACGCACCCTGAGAACAGCACTCTGCCGGACCTGTCACCGCGAGAGCAACTAGCCCTCTGGCCTGCGGCGATTGCTGCCCTCGTGATGGGAGTAGCGCCCTTGCTCTGGCTGAATATCATCGACCCGGCCGTCCAGTACGCGCTCGCTCCCTTCGCCCAGATCGCCAGCAAGGTGGTCGGCCAATGAACTCCGCAAACCTGCCTGGCGGCGTCGACTACATCCGCATCCTGCCCGAACTCGTGCTCTCTGTCTTCGGCATGGTCATCATGCTGCTCGATCCGTTGCTTCATGAAGAAGAGAATGGCAAGACCTTAGGCGTGATTGGGCTCGCAGGAGCCGTGGCCGCTCTGCTCTCCACCTGGCTGATGGCCAGATCTCCGGGCTTTGCCTTTTGGAACATGGTGCGGGTCGATGGCTTCAGCGTTTTTTTCCACGTGCTGGTGATCGCCATCACGATCGTGCTCATCCTCACCTCTTATGAATACATGTCGGTGCAGCGCATTCGCGCCGGCGAGTATTACGGACTGATTCTGTTCGGGGCACTCGGCATGTGCCTCATGTCCTCGGCGGTAGAACTCGTCCTGATCTTCATCGCCCTGGAAATCTCCTCCATCTCGACTTACATTCTGGCGGGGTTCCGCCGCCGGTTCGCGATCAGCAGCGAGGCATCGCTGAAGTATTTCCTGTTGGGTTCCTTTGCGACTGCATTTTTTCTGTACGGCGTGTCGCTCATGTTCGGTGCAACCGGTTCCACCAACATCGACGAAATCAGCGCTCGCCTGAACACCCCTCCCGTGCCTGTGCTCGCCTACGTCGCCATGGCGCTCATGTTTATCGGCCTGGGATTCAAAATCGCCGCCGCTCCATTTCACATCTGGACTCCCGATGTCTACGAAGGCGCACCCGCTCCGATCGTCGGCTTCATGTCCACGGCCCCGAAAGCGGCCGCTTTTGCGGTCTTACTGCGCATAATCTTCGAAGCCAATGCTCCCGGCCGATTCTGGCTGATCTGGATCTCGGCCGCCCTCTCTATGACTCTGGGTAACATTGGCGCGCTCGTGCAGAACAACGTCAAGCGCCTGCTGGGCTACTCTTCCATCGCGCACGCCGGATACATGCTGGTCGCCTTCGCCGCCCAACCTGAATTGGGCACGTCGGCTGTCATGTTCTACGCCGCTTCCTATGCCGCCATGAACGTTGGTACCTTCGCGGTAGTCAGCCACTTTGCCAACGCCGGCGAACGCTACGTTACCCTGCAAGACTATGAAGGCCTCGGACGTCGCGCCCCCTTCCTGGCCGGGGCCCTGGGAGTCTTCCTGATTTCCCTGATCGGAATTCCCATCACCGGAGGCTTTTTCGCCAAGTTCTACGTCTTCAGCGCCGCCCTGAAATCGAATCTCGTCTGGCTGACGATCATCGGCGTCGTCAACAGCGCAATTGCCGCCTACTACTACCTGAAGATCATCGTGGCCATGTACATGCGAGAAGCCCGCGAGGACGTCCCGGTGCTGCCCGTCCCTCCGGCACTGGCCGCGGCCCTCGTGATTACACTCGCCGCCACCATCTATCTCGGCGTTCTGCCGGGGCGCATTCTGGATTTCGCGCAGCGGTCCGCAAAACAACTCGTTCACGCCGACACATCCACAGCCTTGGGACGCGTCGACGGCGTTCAAATATTTCAACGGAAACGCTGAAAAACGCAGCATTTTCGGCCCTCCCCGACGCAATTCTAACTTTCACATTTATCCTCAACCCCAACACACTTTGACACTTGACTCGCAGCAACAAGTCGTCTACATACTTCTTATTCAGCTACACAAGCAGTGGGGTTTTGAAGCAGCATGCACACCGCGCCCTCCCCTCGGTGGTTCCTGCTGAGGGAAAGGCATAACCAAAACGTTTCGGATTTGACTTCTCAAGGCTGACTCGGCATGATAGGGGACCAACAGATCGGCCGAACGCCTTGTAGAGCAGCCAATCAGCAGGAGGATGGTATGTCCAAAGTATTACGCAGGCTCTGGTCGGAAGAATCCGGGCAGGATATCGCTGAATACGCCGTCATGCTGGCGGTGATCTTGGTCCTGGTTGTCGGGACCGTGCGTCTGATCGGCTCCAACGCCAACAACGCGTTTTCCGCGGCCGCCAGTGCTGTGCAATAGCGAACCGGGACTAGCCCTCGTTTTGCGTACCTCAGTGTCGCTACCCTCCTGAGGATTTGCCGACGGTTGACGGAAAGCTGGTCAGCGTCTAAGATTTCATCCGCATGACACGATTTACCTACGTTTCGTTCGCGTTTTTCCGCTACTGGTTCTTCCGAGTGGCGGCGTGGGCGGAGCTTGTAGGTGAGGCCAGTCGGCAATAATCACCTAGAATTTCAAGTTTCAGTCCAAGCCGCGATTCTCAAGAATCGCGGCTTTTGTTTTTGAACTCGATCCAGCCCAAAAGGGGGAGTACACCAATGATTGTCAACATGTCCGACGGCGCCACTGAAGCAGAAATTGAGCACGTGATCGAGCGCATCCGCGAAGCGGGCTACCAACCACACGTAACCCGCGGAACTCAACGCACCATCGTAGCCGCCGTCGGCAGCGGCCGCCGCCATGAGATTGAAGCCTTGCAAGTCGCGCCGGGCGTTGACACGGTGGTTCCCATAGCCCAGCCCTTCAAGCTGGTCAGCCGCCAGGTCAAGCCGCATCGGTCTGTCGTGAACGTGAAGGGTGTGCCCATTGGGGCCGACAAAGTGGTAGTCATCGCGGGACCATGTTCAGTCGAGTCCCCGGAACAGCTTCTGTCGACTGCGCAAGCGGTGAAGAAATCCGGCGCCAGCCTGCTGCGCGGCGGCGCCTACAAGCCCCGCACTTCCCCTTATGACTTCCAGGGTCTGGGCGTAGAAGCCCTCAAAATCCTGCAGGAAGCCAGCAAGCAGACTGGCCTTCCCGTAGTCACCGAAGTGATGAGCACCGAGGACATCGATCTGATCAGCGAATATGCCGACATGCTCCAAGTGGGCGCCCGCAACATGCAGAACTTCGCCCTACTGCGCAAATTGGCTACCGCGCGCAAGCCCATCCTTCTCAAACGCGGACCGTCAGCGACTGTCAAAGAATGGCTGCTGGCCGCCGAGTACCTGCTCTCCGGTGGCAATCACGACGTGGTCTTGTGTGAGCGCGGCATCAAGACGTTCGAAACTGAAACCCGCAACACCATCGATTTGGCCGCGGTCGCCTTGGCTCGAGACCTCTCGCACTTACCCGTTATTGCGGACCCCTCGCACGGAACCGGCAAGCAGAGCCTGATCGCCGCCGTATCGCGAGCCGCCATCGCGGTGGGCGCCGATGGCCTGATCATCGAAGTCCATCCCTGCCCCGAACGCGCGCTCTCAGACGGTCCGCAGTCCCTCGACTTCGCCGCCTTCGAAAAAGTCATGCGCGGGTTGTCGGATCCCTTGCGAGCCATTGCGAACGGCAATGCCTAAGAGGCCAAAAGCAGCGTGTGACAAGTCCCAATTGCGCAGCGACTGGCAGAACGCCAAAGGAAGACTGGGGGTAGCGAATCGAACAGACCAGAGTTAGGCCCGCACTCTCAGCCCGCACCCTTGATCGGTCACTTTCGCTGCGCACCGAAGTGCACAACCATCTACCCCGTCGTCGTCCGCAACTTTGCCTCAGTCTTTTTTGGGCTATACTTAAGTTGCATGGAAAATGAATCGAAGGCGTCGTTTGCGATCATCCGTTACAACTGGCGAACCTACGAATCGGGCGGCGTCATGGAAGTCGTGAAAGGCCGCGACAATGCCAACCTGGCGATCAAGCGTCTCGGCAACACGCAAGACAAAGAAGATTGGAATCATGGCTGGCGTTATTTCGCCGAAATCACTGATTTGAAGCCGGGTATGGACCCGGCAAAAGCCACCGACCTGCGCCAGGTTCGTCTCGATCTCCGCGAATCCGAGGGCTGACCAAAGTCGGCCTCAAGGTTTTAGCTGCGCCCAACAGCTGCGGCAGCGCCCCTCGGAAGTCCCCCCACAAAACAAAACGCCCCAGACTCCGGTTAGAGTCTTGGGACGCTCCGTTGAACAGCCCTCCCCCGAGTACTGCTCAAAAACAATCTAAATTCACTTCGGAATTTGTGGAATGGCCCTCACGTGCCATCGAGCCCACACCAACGTGCCGCCGTTCCAGAATCAGAACAATACGGAGAAAGCCGCATAAACAGAGCCCTGCGGGCTTTCACGCTGGCGCTTTCTTCTCCATGCGCACGATGGGAAGCGATTCTCCGTTCGCCAGCGGAACACTCAGGTTCTCCAGAGCAATGTATCCACGTGCTCGGTAGAGCGGCACGCCCGTGAGTGTGGCTCCCATCTCGAAGCGCTTGAAACCTGCCTGCTGCGCCTTGCGTTCGCAAATATCCAGAATCAAGCTTCCGATCCCACGACGCACCCAATCCGGATGAACGAAGAATGCGCGAATCTTCGCCGCATCCGTCCGCGGATCGAGCAAGCTGTCCTCCCTGCTCGTCCAGCGGTCTCCACCATAAAGAGTCTTCCGTTTGCTCCAACCTCCGCAGCCGAGTATAGCCAAGCGTGTACCGCTCAGGCCCCCAACCGACCCTGCATTCTCGCGTTCCGCCTCCACCACGAAGTACGTTCCATCCGCAATCAGCTGGCTGTCCACTCCGTACACGCTGGCCAGTGCGCTCTCGATCTGCGTAGGCGTGTAATCCTGCGTCTGCAATCCGCGCACGGATGCATCGATCAGAACACGCAGCACTGGAATATCGTCCGGCACAGCCGGTCGAATTGTGAATTTCACGGGTAGCAAGCACAACTCTGGCTCTCGCCAATATACGCAATTCCCTGACAAACGGATTGCCACGGAGGTCCTCAACAAGTTTTCAATCCGATCGTTCCTGAGCTTCGTACTCAAGCTGATTCGCAAATCTTCTCCTGGAAAGGATTTTCAAAGATGAACCACAAGCTTGTAACCATCATCACCGTCCTCGCGTTTGCCATCACCTCAGCACTGGCCGGAACGAATAACCCAGTGGTCGGCGGCAACGAGATGTACCCGACCAAGAACATCATTGAGAACGCTGTGAACTCCGCCGATCACACCACGCTGGTGGCCGCCGTGAAAGCTGCCGGCCTGGTGGAGACACTCGAAGGCGCAGGTCCCTTCACGGTCTTTGCGCCCACCAACGAAGCGTTCAACAAGCTGCCCGCCGGCACCGTCGACGCCTTGTTGAAGCCCGAAAATAAATCCACGCTCACCAAGGTTCTCACCTATCACGTGGTTGCAGGACGCTGGAGCAAATCCGATTTGATGAAGAAGATCCAGGAAAGCAACGGCTCCGCGGAACTCACGACGGTGGAAGGTGGCAAGCTTTGGGTCACGCAGGACGGAAAGCACATCGTGCTGAAGGACGAAAAGGGCGGCACCGCTACCATCACCATCGCCAACGTCTTCCAGTCAAACGGCGTGATTCACGTCATCGACACGGTCGTAATGCCAAACTAGTTTTCAATCCTGAATTAAACTGAACCCCTCAAGGGTGCCCCGTCCAAGCTTCTCTTGGGCGGGGCCTTTGTGCGCATTGTGAGGTCTGCACTAAAATCCCTTCACTCAGCTGGCTAAACGCTGACTCCTCGCGCCCTTTGCACCGAAAGCTTCCTTCCCCGCCTTCTCATCCACGTTGCTATCTTCCCGCCTGTGCTTTATGTTGACGCCTACCCTCACGCCAGTGTTACCGGGGATCATCGTGTTTACCGGGCAAATCCGATCCTTGCTGCAAGGCTACGCCATCGCCCTGCTTGCGGTATCCGTCGCCTGTGTGGCCACCATGCTTCTGCAACGTTTTTTCCCCTATCCGTTTCTCTTTCTATTTTTCGGGGCCGTGATGGCCAGCGGCTGGTTCGGCGGGACAGGACCAGGCGTTTTTTCGGTCCTCCTTTCCACCCTGCTGGTGGACTACTATTTCGTTCCGCCTTTCCACTCCTTCTCCGTGAGCCCGTCCGCGATCGCCTATTTTGGAGCCTTCGTGGCGTGCGCTGTGATCGCCGGTTGGATCGGCTCGTCCAAGAGAAAAAGCGTAGCTGCCCTCAAGGACGGCCTCGACCAGTTGGAAGTGCGCGTCTCCGAACGCACTGCCGAACTGATGAAGACACAAGCTGAACTCGCTCACCTTTCCCAGGTCTTGAGTATGGGCGAGCTTACCGCTTCCATCGCGCACGAAATCAACCAGCCGCTGACCGCCGTGGTGACCCACGGACACGCCTGCGTCGAATGGCTCTCCGCCAATCCTCCCAACCTTGAAAAGACTCGCCAGACTATCGAGCGAATTATTCAGGACGGCACCCGGGCCGGCGCCGTGCTCGCCCGCATCCGCGCTCTTTTCAAGAAAGAGGCTCCCGCCAAAGACTGGTTCGACATGAACGAGGTCATTCACGAACTCACGGTCTTCCTGCGCGACGAAGCCGTTCGCCGCCGCATCACCATTCGCACAGATCTGGTCCCCGGCTTGCCCAAAGTCAAAGCCGACCGCGTCCAGTTGCAGCAGGTGGTGCTAAATCTGATGATGAACGGCATGGATGCGGTCGCTGAAGTCAATGGCCGTCTTCGGGAACTGCTGATCAGCGCGCGCGAGCAAGACAACGAACTCCTCGTCCGCGTGGAAGACTCCGGTATCGGACTCGACTCGGAAAAATCCGAAAAGATCTTTCATCCTTTCTTCACGACGAAGCCTCACGGTATCGGCATGGGACTCTCCATCAGTCGCTCGATCATCGAGGCCCATGATGGGCACTTGTGGGCGGTTCCGCGTCGCGGCGGCGGAGCCGTCTTCCAATTCACACTGCCCATTCAACCCAGAGAATCCGATGCCTGAACCGCGCCCCACCATCTTCGTAGTGGATGACGACGCCTCGGTGCGCGATGCCATCAGCAACCTTCTCGAGTCGGTCGGTCTCGAGGCACAAGTTTTCGCCTCGACTGAACAATTCCGTCAAGCCTCCCGTCCTGACGCTCCCAGCTGCCTGGTGCTGGACGTGCGCCTGCCCGGTGTCAACGGCCTTGACTTTCAGGAGGCTTTACAACGGGATGGCATCTTCATCCCCATCGTCTTCATCACCGCCCATGGCGACGTTCCCATGACAGCGCGCGCCATGAAGGCGGGCGCGGTCGAGTTCCTGATGAAGCCCTTCCAGAAGGAGGATCTGCTAGCCGCGATTCATCAGGGTTTGGAACACGATCGCGCTTGGCGCCAGGAGCATGCCCAGATCTCCTCTCTCCGCGAGCGTTTCGAGCAGCTCACCTCCCGCGAACGCGAGGTGATGGACCTGGTAGTCACCGGCCTCATCAACAAACAAATCGGCGCTCAACTCGGCCTCAGCGAAGTCACTGTCAAGATCCATCGCGGCCGGGTCATGCAGAAAATGCAGGCTTCTTCCCTCGCCGACCTTGTCCGCATGTCCGATAAACTCAAGCCGCGAACCCGCGGATAGGCTTTTCTGATTCCCTCCATAATATTTTTCAATAACTTTGCATACCAAAGGATGATTGTCCTACCCTCATCGGCCCTCTAGCGTGGAGTGCATGAGCGCTTCCGCAGACTGGAATCTGCATCGTGCCCCCGTCCCGCTAGTCCGTAATCCGGACAGGTATTCTCGCGAAAATGCTGATGTAACCACTCTCCATCGCGTGGTCAGCCGCATGACGGCAAATGCCCCGTTCGCCGAAGTGCTGCACGAGGTGGTGGAGTTTGCCACCTCCGTCGTTCAGTGCGACTCCTGCTTCATCTACATCCTGGAAGGCGACGAACTGGTCCTGCGCGCCTCCCGGAACTCGCACCCTGAGGCGGTTGACCGGCTGAGATTGAAGCTTGGTCAAGGCATCACGGGCTGGGTCGCGAAACATCGTCAGCCGGTGGTGGTCTCAGAAAATGCTGGCGGTGATCCGCGCTTTCAGCTCTTCAACGAGCTTCCCGAAGATCGCTTCGAAGCGTTCCTCTCCGTCCCGCTGTTGAGCCGCGGCCGAGTAGTTGGCGTAATCAACCTGCAAAATCGCGCCCCCCACCCGTACAGCCATCACGACATCACGCTGCTGTCGACCATCGGTTTCCTGGTTGGCGCCGAGGTCGAGATGGCGCGCCTCGAAAAGGAAAACTCCGACCTCGCACAGCGCCTGGAAGTGCGCAAGTTGGTGGAGCGCGCCAAAGGGATCCTTCAGCAGAACCTGAAGATCGGCGAAGAAGAGGCCTACCAGATGTTGCAACGCCAAAGCCAGCAACGCAGGCTCTCGATGAAGCAACTTGCAGAAGCCGTGGTACTGAGCCACTCCGTGACCCGTGGCTCATAGTTGCCGTGCCCGTCGGCCCCGAAGCACCTTCGATGCGGGCAAATTGGACGGAAAATAAAACGGCGGCGGAGCGAAAGACTGCTACTGAACTTCGCGAACCCAATATCTCCGATAGAAACTTTGAATTTGACTTCGTTTACGCCAATAAGCAGAATGCCGCATCAAGTTTCTGAGTAATCAGTAGCTCCCTCTTTTCGACGCCGAAAAGAGGCAATTCCCGGCACGGTGCCGTGCCAGCCTCACGACAAATTGTGATGACGGTTGCGTCTGCGATTCTGCAGACACTCCGACGGTAGGCCACATCTGTACCTGGCCGGGCAGATGTGCAACGAAGAGGGAGCTGGGAGGGAATGCAGCAGTTATGGGAGGCCGCCGATTTCGTTCGGAACTGGCACCGCCGCTTGCGCTTCCGCAAACTCTCTCGCGCCTCTCTCAAGCTTCTGCGCCTGGAGTTGCGCGGAGATCAGGCGGAGTGCGAGTGGCTCGCGAGTCCGGCCAAGCGCGATACCTCGTCCCAGATTTTGGAAGAGTCATTGGCGGTTCGGAAACTGTTGTTCGCTGCCATACCTTCACTATCCAGCGCAGCGTTTCGTGTCTATCGACAAGTCGAACCGAAACGTACCGAATTGATCATCACCGGCACGGTCACGCGCGACGAGCAGGTGGCCGACAAAGTTTGCTCGGCCGCCATGCGCGCCAGGTTATATGGCTTGCACTTCTGGCTGGAAGACGGTGTTCTCGGAGGACTGCAGCCGCAGCCATAAATTGCGGATGATGCGTACCTCCCACAACGAAAAGTTTTCACGTTTTTGCAAGGCCGCGAAGCCGAGTAGCGGGAATGGGTACAGATCAACAACTGATGCAGACCAAAACTAAGAGAAGGAGCTCTGACATGTCGGTGATTGCCAACGTAGCAACCAAGCTGACTCTATCCCAGAAGTTTTCCCGCCTGGCCAAGCGATTGCGGGATCCGGAGTGGCGCCGCTACGGCGGACTGCTGCTCGGTGGCAAGGCCATTGGCATCGGGATGGTGTTGTTGATTATCGCCATCACTTCCGGTCTCTTCTTCACGCACGTCTACGCGCAAACCGCACCCGTTCCGGAAATTAAGGCCGCCGATGTGGTAAACCCCGTCAACACCGCATGGACGCTGGTCGCCGCCTTCCTCGTGTTCGGCATGCAGGTCGGGTTCACCATGCTTGAAGCCGGTTTCTGTCGCTCGCGCGAAACCGTAAACGTGCTTGTGGAATGCGTGGTGGATACCTGCCTTTGCGGCATATTGTTCTACGCCGTCGGCTTCGCATTTATGTTCGCCCACGGCAACGGTTTCATCGGCTATCACTGGTTCTTTTTGCAGGGAGCGCCAGCCACCTATGAATCAACTGGCGTAGCGTTCCTGGCCGTCTGGATTTTCCAGTTCGCCTTTGCCGACACTTGCTCCACCATCACTTCCGGCGCCATGATCGGTCGCACCGGCTTTGTCGGCGACCTTCTCTACAGCGTCTGCGTCACCGGCTTCATTTACCCCATCATCGGACACTGGGCTTGGGGACCGGATGGCTGGCTCGCGACCATGGGCAGCGCAGGAAATGTCTGGCCTTCCCTGGGAATAGGCTTCCACGACTTCGCCGGCTCCACCGTCGTACACACGATCGGGGGGTTCATCGCCTTGGCGGGCGCCATCGTTCTGGGACCGCGCCTTGGCCGCAAATTCAAGCGTGACGGCGGCGGACCCATGCTGCCGCACGATCTCACGATCGCCGTCAGTGGCGGTTTGATTCTGTGGTTCGGCTGGTACGGCTTCAACCCTGGTAGCACTCTCTCCGCGATGGACTTCGAAGGCATCGGCAGAGTAGCCACCAATACCACGCTGGCCGCCTGCGCCGCCGGACTCACTTCAATTATCTACGGCTATTTCCGCACCAAGAAGTGGGACGCGAGCTATACCACCAACGGATTCCTCGCCGGGCTCGTCGCCATCACTTGCCCCTGTTATTGGGTCAGCCCAACTGGCTCCGTCCTGCTGGGCGGAATGGCCGGCGTGCTCGTCATCCTGGGCGTCGAAGCACTGGAATGGCTGCGCATCGATGATCCCATCGGCGCCGTCCCGGTCCACGGCCTCTGCGGAATCTGGGGGACGATCTCTCTCGGACTCTTCGCCTGCGGGAAGTATGGAGCCACCGGGCCTCTCTCGCCCGACAACTCCGCGCCTCTCAGGGGACTCTTGTACGGCGGCGGAACTCAGGTGCTGGTCGCGCAAATCATCGGCAGCGCGGTCGTCACCCTGGCTACTTTCAGCGTCGCCATGGTCGTCATGCTCGCCGTGAACGCAACCGGGATGCTGCGCCTGCCAGAAGACGCGGAACTCTACGGCATGGATCTTCACGAGCACGGCATTTCCGCGTACCCCGAATATGTCATCTCGGCGTTGGGCGCTCCGGGCGGTATGAGCCAGGAGCTCCCAGTGGCTCAGGCAAAAGCCAGCTTGGCTACCACCAAGCCGATCTCTCACATTGCCAGTTGACGTACTTATGTTTTGCAGTCGATTCCGCAGGAGGCAGACTCTGGGCGGCCTCCTGCGTACAAAATCTTTCAGGTGATGTGAGGACAAAATGACAAAACTAGAAGCCATCGTGCAACCCAACCGGTTTGAGCAGGTAAAGGAAGCTCTCATCGGACTCGGCGTTGAAGGTATGACAATCTCAGAAGTGCGTGGCCATGGAAGACAAAAGGGCCACACGGAGACCTATCGTGGCCGAGAATACGGCATCGATCTTCTGCCCAAGGTAAAACTGGAACTCGTGCTCGACGATAAACTGGTCGATCCCGTGGTCGACGCCATCGTCAAGAGCGCGGCCACCGGCAAGATCGGCGACGGCAAGATCTTCCTCTACAAAGTGGAAGAGGCAATCCGCATCCGCAGCCAGGAACGCGGCGCCGCGGCCCTCTAAAGCTCGAACGCTCCAGTCACGCAGCGACGGCGCCATCTTCTCGTGCCGCGCTCACCCACGTATCGGCGTCCAGCCTCCGCTCCACGGGGGCTGGAACGCTCCACAACAACAGAGCCGATCGGCCCGTTCGACGGCTGGCGGGTACTTGCGGTATCGTAGAAAGTCGTTGTCTCCAACAAGTCCCTGAGGCGTTAGTGGCCGAATCACAAATCAAGCGTCCTCCCGTCCCGGTGTTTATCGCCACGACGGTGATGCTGAGCTTCATCTCCTTCTGGCGCGCCGCCGCCATCGTCCTGTCCGATCTCGCATCCTCCGCCTACTACGCAGGTGGCGACGCCGAGAAGGTCATCGGCAGGAGTGCCCCCTGGTTCATCCTCGCGGTCATGCTGTTCAGCTATGCCGTCCGCGCCGTTTACATCGAAGCCAGCAGCATGTTCGTTCGCGGGGGCGTTTACCGCGTCGTCCGTCAGGCTATGGGCGACACCCTCGCCAAGCTCTCGGTCTCAGCTCTTTTGTTCGACTACATTCTGACTGGTCCCATCAGTGCCGTCACCGCCGGGCAATATCTCGCCGGCTTCATCGAGGAAGTGGCGCGCTATCTGAAACATCCTATTCATTTCAACGAGAACTACTTCGCGGCCGTGTTCGGCATCCTCGCCATCCTGTATTTCTGGTGGAAGAACATCGAGGGCATTCACGAATCCAGCGACAAGGCTCTCTGGATCATGAAAGTCACCTCGGTCATGGTCGTCATCCTGATCGTCTGGTGCATCGTGACGGTCTTGAAGATCCATGCCGGATTGCCGCCCTTGCCCAGCCTGGAGAACATGAAACTCGACCACGAGTTTCTCGGCTGGCTTACTGGCACCCGCCTCAGTCAGGTCATGTGGGTCGTGGCCTTGGTGGGCATGGGACACTCCGTTCTCGCCATGAGCGGTGAAGAAACCCTGGCCCAGGTCAACCGCGAGATTGAAAGCCCGAAGCTTAAGAACCTTCAGCGCGCCGGCCTCGTAATCTTCATCTACAGCCTCATCTTCACCTCGTTTGTCTCGTTCCTGGCCGTAATGATCATCCCCGATGCGGTGCGTCCGAATTTCTTCGCCAACCTCATCGGCGGTTTGTCCATGTACCTGGTCGGACCCACATTGCCCAAATTGCTCTTCCACGCCTTCGTGGTGCTGGTGGGCGTTTTGATTCTTTCTGGCGCAGCCAATACTGCCATCCTCGGCGCCAATGGCGTTCTTAACCGCCTCTCGGAAACGCGTGTCCTCACTTCGTGGTTTCAGCGCCCGCACAGAAAATACGGCACCACTTACCGAACCATTAATTTGATCGCCCTGCTGCAGGTTCTGACCATTGTTCTCAGCCGCGGCAACTTCTACGTCTTGGCAGCTCTGTACGCCTTCGGTGTGGTCTGGAGCTTCTCCTTCAACGGGCTCGCTGTCCTCATCCTGCGCTACAAGTACACCGAACATCGCGAGTGGAGAGTTCCCGGCAACCTGAAAATCGGGAAGCATGAGATCCCCATTGGACTCGGCCTGATTACGGCACTTCTCTTCTTGATCGCCATCGCCAATTTGCTGACCAAGCAAGACGCGACCATCGCGGGCGTGGTGTTCAGCGGAGTTTTTTACGTCATTCTCACGATTTCGGAGCGCTACGCAAAACGCGAACAAACCGGCCACGAGGAATCGCTGGAGCAGTTCCGCGTCTTTGACAATCCAGAACTCGACCACGCCTTGGTTGGAGCACGTCCCGGAAACGTCCTCGTTACGGTCCGCGACCCCAATCGTTTGCATCATCTGCGCGAGGTCCTGAGTCGCACCAATACCACCCATCAGGATGTCATTGTTCTTAGCGCGCGGCTTTCGCCTGGCCGTCATTCCTTCAGCGGCAACACCAGCTACGAAGCGCGCGATGTTTTTGACATCTATGAGCAGGAGCTATTCTCGAAGGTCGTCGCCTTGGCTGAGAAACAAGGCAAACGAGTGTCCCTGTTGGTGGTGCCCGGCACCGACGTATTCGACGCCATCCTGCTGACCGCACAACGTCTGGAATCTTCCCGGGTCGTGTCCGGTCTATCGACGAAGCTAACCGCTGACCAGCAGGCCAAGCTCACCGGCGACGCATGGGAAAGACTGCCGGAGCCCAAACCGCGCCTGATCATGGAAATCATCGGTCCCGATGGCCGGCGCCACGAATACCCCCTGGGCCCGCACGAACCGCGGCTCCGTCCCCAGGACGTGGAACTGCTGCACAAAATCTGGCTGGAAATCGCTTCTGACCCGCGCTTCGCCGGACTGCACCACTATCACGTCGTCGCCCTGGCCTTGGAGGAGTTGCATAACGCCCTGCACTCCCCCAACCGCGAAGCTGTCCTGGAAAAATTCCTGCGCCAGCGCGACTCGAATCCCTGATACAGAGATGGGCATCTTCGGCGGACGCGTCGCGTTCTGTTCGACTATCGCAACACTCGCTCATAGATCCCGCGCACTTCGGCGCAACTCCGCTGCAGCTCCGCTTCCAATCCATCCGCCAACGATCGCTCGAGAATTCGCTCAGTCAGTTCCTCGGCAATTTGCCTTGCGTGTTCTGTAGCAGGTAACCACTTCCAGGCTCGTCCCACCACAAGTCGCACTACGTGCTCCACCGTTCGCAGCAACTCTGCGGCATGATCCAAACGCGCCGCATCCCGCTTCTCAAGAAAGCCTGCCGACGCACATCTCCAAAGCCGATCTCTCAGCGTCCCGCTCTTATCGAATACCCCATGCTTCACCAGTAGGTACCCAGTGATGAAATCGATGTCGTAAGTTCCTCCCGGCGCGGTCTTGAAATTCTTTTCCGGGTCCTGACCCTCCAACTTCTTCCGCATCTCTCTTATCGCCGGAAGCACTCCCGCGCCGTCCTCAAAGCGCGAGAACAAGCCACGTGTCGCCCGCAAGGCACGGTCGCCCAGTCCTCGGTCTCCCTCCAGAAATCGCAGCTTGGTATACAGCAGCGCCTCCCAGGCCTGTGCCTCACGCTGAAAGTACGCTTCCAGCTCCGGCACGGTGACCAGCAATTCTCCCTCCCCGCCCCGTGGACGCAGCCGCGTATCCACTGCAAACACCATTCCATCCTGGGTGTAAGCTGAAAGCGCCTGCACCATGCGCTCGACCGCCCGATTCAGTGACAGCCCATCCACATCCTCGGCGCGGACAAACAGCAGGTCCGCATCCGAGCCGATGTCGAACTCTCCCGTTCCCAACCGTCCCACCGCGAATACCGCCAGCCCGCTCGGTCGTCCCGCAATTCCAAACGACGCGGAAATCGCATCTTCCGCACTTGATGTCGTGGCTGCCAACGAGCTGTATACATCGCGTAACCCGGATATATCCCTCGCCCCCTCGGCCAGTTCCCGATGTCGATAGTGCCTTCGCAATAAGGACAGCTTCTCGCCATGGGAAGAAGCCGACGACGCCACGTAAGAAAACACCGGATCGCCTTGCGTTCCGGCCGCAGCTAAGGGACTATCAAAGAGGTATCCGCTGCCCGCCCGCGACTGCACTTCCTCGAGCGAGGCCAGCGTAGCGATCTCATCTGGATGCCGCACCAGAATCTCCGTGAGATATTCACTGGTCGAGAACATTACCAGGGCCCGCTCCACCGCCTCCGGTCGCCGCAGGACGGCCGCGTACCGCTCTGAACTGGTTAGCGCCGAACTCAGGAAGCGAAACAAGTTCCGTCGGGCCACCGGCGACCCATCATGGCGGCGCGCGATCGCATAAATTTGAGGCGAGTCAACAGCCAGCCTCTCTAGAATCTCCTGATTGGAAACATCCGGAGCCGCTCCCTCCATGCCGCCGCGCAGAGTGAATCCGGTATCCGCGACCTCCTCCCCTTCCCGGGCCTGTTGTTGAAAAATGACGCGCTTGTAGATTGCCGACACCGCTGCCATCCGCTGTTGCACCAGGGTCACCAGATCGGAAGCGTCCCGCATCGCGCTTTCCGCACGGTCCATCGCAGAAGCAATAATCCGCAGCTCCGCCTCCGTGGTTGGCAGCACGTGCGTCTGTTGTCCGTGGCGCAGTTGCAGGCGGTGTTCCAAATGCCGCAGAAACTCATACGCGCTGGTCAGTTCGTGAAACTCTTTTCCGCTGATGTGTCCCTTGTCGTGCAATTTCTGCAGCGCAAACAACGTGCCCCGAGACCGCAGCCATGGCTCTCGTCCGCCATACACCCGTTGCAGACACTGCACCAGGAACTCGATATCTCGAATTCCTCCGTGATCAACCTTGATATTGATTGCCGACGACGGCATTCTCGCACCACTCCGCCTCACCTGCTGCCGTTGCATGCGTTCGCGTGCCACCAGTGCCGTCTTGATGGCCGAGAAGTTGATCTTCTCCGTATACACGTGCGCCTGCACCGCCCGGATAAATGCCCGCGTCAACTCCGCATCCCCCGCCGAGTGCCGCACCTTAATCAGAGCCTGTAATTCCCAGTCTTGAGCAGTCGAGGTGTAGTACCGCAGTGCTTGTCCCAGGCTGATGGCCAGTTCCCCATCCGCACCCCGCGGCCGCAGCCGCAAATCGATCCGGAACACCGGACCTTCCCGCGTCACGCGAGACAGAATGTCCGTCACCTGTTGCGCCATGCGGATGAAATATTCCCGTGTCGAAAACGAGTCTTCCCCACCCTCGTCTCCGAACAGGTACATCAAGTCCACGTCCGAGCTGTAATTCAGCTCGTTTCCGCCCAGTTTCCCCAAAGATAGAACTGAAAAGTTTTTCGTCCCGACCACTCCTTCCGAACCCATCTCGGGTCGCGACCCATATCTTTCCCGCAGCAGACTCTCCGCCTCGCGCAAGGCCTCCGCGATCAGTGCGTCGGAGAGCGCCGAAATCTCCGCGGTAGTCTCCGCCAGGGGCGCAATTTCCAACAGGTCACGCAGCACGATTCGCACATACTCCCGCCGCTTAAACCTCGCCAGCAGGGTCGAAATGTCGCTCTCACGCTGCTGTAATCGAAATGCCTTCAACGCTCCCTGGAACTCCTCTCGCGAGCAACTGCGGTCCAACCGCGACCGGTTCAACAGAGATTCCAGCAGATCCGGATTCTGCACCAGCGTCTCCCCCAGAAACCGGCTGTGCCCAAACACCATGATGGCGTAGTGCACCAGCTGCGGATGCCGATTGAGCAGCCCGACCACGCGCTCACTCGACCCGTCGATCAGGCGCTCGAGCATGAGCACCGCAGACTCCGGATCCGGCGTTTCGCGCAGTAGCCCCGGCAACGCCTCCAGCACGCCCGCAGAAAGGCGTGCGCGCAGAGCGAGAAAATCGCGTTCGCTCCCCAAGGGGTTTAACGAGGATTCAGTCTTTGTCGGCTGGATTGATCGTTCCGGATGAGGTCGTGAACCAGCGCCGGGCTCCGCTGTTCGTGATGGTCCAGATGTGAGCTTGTCGGAAGCCAAGATATCGACCCGGCTTCCGAGCATAGCATGCCATTCACGTCAGAGGTTTTTGCATCCCACCTGGCAACGCTCGAAGCCTCGACTCAGAGTCCGCGCGGCTTGCAGAAGAATTTTAAAGTTCGGTCGGTTTTGAAAGGGCGCGCCTTCAGGCGCGCCCTCACCCCCAAATCACTTCGACTTTAGTCGCCGAGGTTCGTCCTCGGCGATCGTTTAAGACTTCACAGGCCTAGGCGAACGGATTTTCATCGGCGCTGCGACCATAGATCACCGGCACGGGAACATCCAGCAGCCGAAGATAGACCGACAACTGTCCGCGATGGTGATACCAGTGATTCAGCATGATCGATCTCAGCACGCTGATCCGTGGCTTCGTGAATATTTCCTTGTCTTTGAGCATCAGGCGCCAAGCTGCCTGGGCCTTTTGCTCCGTCATTCCCGTCAGGTAGACTTCGACTTCGCGAACGCTCTGCTCGAACGCCACGTGCACCTCGTCCATACCCTTGGGCTGAGCCGGTTCGAAGTTGCCCTGTGCGGCGTCGAACGCTTCCTGCTGGGTGATTCGCGCCAGTGCCCCTGGAACCGTTGCAATGTGGATGGCCAGTTGTCCTAGCGACATCGACTTCGGATGCGGCTTCCACGACAGCTTGTCGGCTGGAACTCGGTCCAACACTCGCTTCGTGATAGCGGCCTCCTCGTGGAATTCACTCAACATGGCATTATTCATCGGTGTCATTCTCGTGTGTCCTTCCCTTTCATCAGTCCTACCGGTGCTCGGAACCTGAACAGCATTCGCCGGGCACCGCCTGTGACGGCTTCCTCGCAACCTGACTTTGATAGCGGTCGTGATGACGAACCCAAGCCATTGGATGCGGCAACGCATCCTCATCCCGACCTTTCGGTGTCATGTCGAGGAAGTTGTAGGTTGTCAGCAGAATGTCGAGACCGCGAGCATAAGAAGAATAGGTGTGGAAGACTTGACCGTCCTCCCGCTTATAGAAAACACTCAGACCGGGCCGCTCGTCGGACGGAAACTCCGTGAGGTCGTAGTTGTAATAAACCTTGCCCTTCCCATTCTCTTCAGGTTTTGCCGACACCTGGTAGTCGAAGTTGAAGTCGCTTCTGTACGAAGACACCCATTTGAAATGCCAGCCCATGCGCTTCTGAAACGCTTCGATCTGCGGCAGAGTTGCCCGTGACACGACCACCAACGTGGCATCCCGCTCGGCCAGGTGCACCCTCGCTGCGTCGAAGTTGTCCGCCAGAAATGAGCAACTCGGACATCCCTCCTTCCAATCCGGACCAAACATAAAGTGGTAGACAATCAACTGGCTGCGTCCGTCGAACAGATCCGTAAGGCTTTCGGTCCCGTTCGCTCCGTGGAACACGTACTCCTTCTCGACTCGTTCCCAGGGCATTTCGCGTCGTTTCCGACTGAGTTCATCGCGCAGGCGGGTGAACTCCTTCTCTTTGGTCAGCAGTTCCTTGCGCGCCGCCAGCCATTCCGTCGGCGTCACAACCTTGTTCCCCAGTTTTTCGCTCGTTGCGATAGCCATCCTCGTTTCTCCTTCTCTTCAAATTAGTCTTTGCTTTCTTGGCCCGAAAGAAACCCACGGCCAGCGCACCCACGCCGCTGGTCGAAATTGCACCAGTCACGATCCATCCTGCACTCAGTAAGCATTCCGGACACATACTGCCCTCCCAGTCTGCTCAGCGCGAGCCAGCCTCTGCCCGGGCGCGAATCCGAGCAAGCGTATGACCCCAGCCCTTGCCTACGTTTTGCCGATGATCCTCTTGAATTAGACCGAACGCCTTGTGATGGAACTTGATCAGCGTGCCACCATTCACCTCGCTCAGCCGGTACTGCACGTTGGAAACGACTGCGTAGGACATGAACAGCGGCCCCCAGAACTCGAGCAGAGTCGGCTTCTTGATGGCCTGCACATGTCCCCAGAGATGTCCGTTGCCGTCCCCCAGATCGCGGTACCATCGGCCCCCGGGCCAAGGCTCGATCTTCATCGGCATCTTGTTTCCTTCGGGAGTATCGTTCTCCGGCCCAATCTGCTCCAGCAGCGCCGCGAAGGTGGTTTCCAGGGACGCGCGCACGTGCGTTTCCTGCGTCACCATCAGCGTCAGGTTCTCGATTCCAGGAATTGTTGCAACCATTCCATGCTCCTCAGTGGGATTTATTCTTTCTCTGATTCCTTGCTCTTGGCCTCAGCCCTTTCTTTGATTCGACTCAGTTGATGCGCCCAGAAACGTTCGAAGGTCTGCGCCCATTCATACAACGGTCGGATCGCCTCGGCGTTGGTTCGATACAACATGTGCCTTCCGTTCCGACGCACCCTGACTAGGCCAACCTCCCGCAGTACCCGCAGATGCTTCGAAACCGAAGACTGCTCCAATCGCAGGCCGGCCACGATTGCACTCACCGAGCGCTCTTCGCGAGCCAGGTAGCTCAAGATCTCCCGTCGCCAAGGCTCCGCCACCGCGTTAAATGCATCCGAAGTCGTCGCCGCCCGTGCCACGCAACCACTTTATATTCCGATATAGGAATATGTCAAA
>UEXW01000138.1_pt1 | contig 44853 bp, 40 predicted proteins | sample 4301151 | NCBI WGS metagenome assembly UEXW01 (sample SAMEA4773176, study PRJEB27434) | metagenome | biome: 2259; feature: agricultural soil; material: soil | place: USA | collected 2014-09 | depth 0.25 m | reverse complement strand
GATCCAGAGCGATCTCGTAAACGGTCAACTGCGAACCCCCACCAAGATTCCCCAAAAAGTCCAGATGATTAAGGAAGAAGAGGCGCCTCCGCCGGATACCTCGATGGCAGGCGTCGTGGGCGGCGTGCCCGGTGGCGTGCCCGGTGGACAGATGGGCGGCGTGATCGGCGGAATTATCAGCTCGACGCCGGTAGCTGTACCTCACGTGGCGACTCCACAGCGCGTTCGAGTGTCGCTGGGCGTCTCGCAGGGACTTTTGATTAAGAAAGTTCAGCCAAATTATCCGCCCCTGGCACGGCAAGCGCGCATCCAAGGGACCGTGCTTTTGCAGGCGGAGATCAGCAAGGATGGGACGATCGAGAACTTGCGGCTGATCAATGGGCATCCGATGCTCGCGCCGGCAGCGATCGAGGCGGTAAAGCAGTGGCGGTACCGGCCGTACATGTTGAATGGCGAGCCCGTAGCCGTCGAGACCCAAGTTCAGGTGAATTTCACGCTATCGGGCGGTTAGAGCCGTCCGCATACGTATCGGGTTTCTGGTTCGTGGTAGTTGATTGACGGCGTTGCCCTCCCCATTTTCCCACCTTACCGTGGCTGAGTGGGCGCGATGGAACGCCTCACGCGGCCGCTGCGTCCTCAAAACCCAGTCTGTTTCCAGCAATCGCAATACGGATGTACACGATACCGTAAGGTGACGAGTTCCTGAGGAGGAAAAGCAACTCATGTTCGTAGCCAATTTAGTAAGTGCCGTGCACCATGTGCCCGCGATGGCAGCCTGGGTAGTCCAGGAAGGCCAAGTGGGTTGGGACCTGGTTTCGCTGGTCAAGTCGATGGGCATTCTGGCGAAAATCGTGGTCATCATTCTGTTCATCATGTCGGGCTGGTCGATCGGCGTGATGATTGACCGCTGGATGGCGTTCAGCGCGGCCCGCAAGCAGTCGCGTGCGTTTGCCCCCGCGGTAGCCGGCGCCCTGCGCGATGGCAAGATCGATGAAGCCATCAAGGTTGCGGAGCGCAACAAGAAGAGCCACCTGGCGAAGGTCGTCACGGCTGGCTTGATGGAATTCAAGGCTCACCAGGACAGCCCGGGCGAGATCCCCGGTGAAACCATCGAAGCTTCCAAGCGCGCTCTGGAGCGCACCGAAGCCATCGTGCACGCAGAACTGAAGCGCGGACTCGGGGGTCTGGCCACAATCGGATCAACCGCGCCCTTCGTTGGACTATTCGGAACGGTCGTCGGCATTTTGAATGCGTTTAAGGGCATTTCGCAGGAGAAGGCCACCGGTCTGGCGGCCGTCGCCGGCGGTATTGCCGAAGCGCTGGTCACCACCGCCATGGGTCTGCTGGTCGCGATCCCGGCCGTGATGATGTTCAACTACCTGACCGGTCGCGTCGAGGCGTTCGACGTCGAAATGGATAACTCCTCGAGCGAACTGGTCGACTACTTCCTGAAGCGGCGGAGCCTGCGCCGTTCCTAGTTTGACCGGGCGGTGGCTGCGGTTGTGAGTTGCGGTCCGGCGCCGGGACAGAAGTCCCGGCGCCGGGCACTCAGGCTCAAAACCACGGACGCTCTCTCGGAAGAACCTCGGAACACGCAAGCAGCGCATAGGGAGAGGTGAGAGTTTATGGCACTGGCAAAACGAAACGAAGGCGCCAAGGTCAATTCCGACATCAACGTCACGCCCATGGTGGACGTGATGCTGGTGTTGCTGATCATCTTCATGGTGGTCACGCCCATGTTGCAGAAGGGCGTGAGCGTAGACTTGGCAAAAGTGAACAACCCGGAGCAGATGCCGGACGCCGATAAGGAAGACGCCTTGATCGTCGCGGTGATGCGCACGGGCGACGTGTTTTTCGGCAACGACAAGTTGAAAAATCTGGACGAGCTGACCGGAAAGGTCAAAGACCGTCTTGCCAATAAATCCGACAAGCGGGTTTACATTCGCGCCGATGCACGCGCCAAGTTCGGCCGAGTGGTCGAAGTTGTGGATGACATTCGCGCAGCCGGCGTAGACCAGTTGGGCCTTCTGACCGATCAGCGCAAGGAAAAGGCCGCGCCAACCACGACCGCGCCACCGCCAAGCAGCGGACAATAGAGGAGATCGACTATGGGAATGGCAGTTGGCCCAAGCGGAGGCCAGAACGCAAACATTAACGTCACGCCGCTCATCGACGTCCTGTTGGTGTTGCTGATCATCTTCATGGTAATCACGCCCCTGACCCCGAAGGGCTTGGACGCGCTGGTTCCTCAGCCACCACCGCCAAATCAAAAGCAGCAGAACACGCCCGACCGTACCATTGTGGTTCAGTTGATCGATCGAGGCGCGGGCCAGGCTCCCAGCGTCAAAATCAATCAGGAAGACGCGACCTGGGATGATCTGCAGGGTCGTTTGACCGATATCTTCAAGACCCGCGCGGAAAAGGTCATGTTCGTGAAGGGGGATGACAATGTACCCTTCTTCGACGTGGCCAATGTGATCGACATCGCCCACGCTTCGGGAGTCGACAAGGTCGGTCTCATCACTGCCAAGATCGAGGCTGGACAGTAGATTCAGGTGTGAGAAGTTTCTCGCTGGCACGGGCGGATATGCCCGTGCCCCGGCTCGGTCCGGGAGCTTGCGGGCAAGGATGGAAACGCCCAGGCGATGTCGTCTGGGCATCTGTGCGTTCAGGATTTGCGCAATCTTCATAGGAGTGGTAACGTCCCAGATTCCTGGGAAAGGGGACTTATAACGCAATGAAAAACAGCGTACGAGTGTTGGCCCTGGTGCTGGTCGGCCTGGTGCTGTTCTCAACCGCAGGCTGCAGCAAGCTCAGGGCGCGCGACCAGCTTAATAAGGGTGTACAGGCCTACAAAAATACCCATTACGAAGAGGCGATTGGACACTTCCAGCAAGCCGTGGAACTGGATCCTACTCTCACGAATGCGAGACTCTATCTGGCGACGGCACTTGCGAACCAGTACATTCCCGGGGCCGACAATCCCGAGAACACAAAAGTGGCCGAGCAAGCCATTGACGAATTCAAGAAAGTGTTGGACATGAATCCTCCGCGGGAACAGAAAGTTAACAGCCTGAAAGGGATCGCGTCCTTGTACTTCAACATGAAGAAGCTGGACCAGGCGAAGGAGTATCACCGCAAGGTCATTGAGCTGGATCCGAACGATCCGGAGACGTATTACTCGATCGGCGTGATTGACTGGACGGAGACGTACCAGCCGCGAATGACCAAAAGGGCGGAACTCGGCCTTAAGAACGAAGACGCCCTACCCGTTAAAGACAAGAAAGCATGCGCAACACTGCGGGACAAGAACATCCCGAACATTCAGGAAGGCATCGATAGCCTGAACAAGGCGTTGGAGTTGCGTAAAGACTATGACGACGCCATGGCGTACATGAATCTGATGTATCGGGAACGCGCCGACGTGCAATGCGATGATCCGGCCGCGCGAGCAGCCGACTTAAAGGCGGCCGATGAGTGGGTTGATAAGACCCTGGCCGAAAAGAAAGCGAAGGCTGAGAAGCAGCCCGGGGCTACCGGCATCACGATGGATCAGTCGAAGTAGATCAAGACCAGCACCCAGCATTCGGCCGGTCCCGGATTGTGGGACGGTCCCGGATAACAGCCGATGCTGACTGGGTTGCGAAGGCTCGCTATCCTTCAGATTCGCCTATCAAGCCTGTCATCCGACCGGAACGAAACGTAGTGCAGTACCCCTGTGGTTTCAGTGTTCACATTCCACTGCTCATGCGCTAATTCCCACGCGCCTATGCTTCGCAAGCGGCTTGGGGCTGAGGGCTGACTCCTTGTTACTGAATCCGGAAGCGTTCTTTCATCAGGCGTTGCAGGCGGGGCTTGTAGAGAATATCGAAAGCCAATTCTTTGTCGGGAAACATGGCTAGCGCGGCGCGCTTGGCGTTCGCGACCATTTCCGAAGCTTCTTCGACGGTCAAGCTGGGATCCTGGCCAATTACCGACGACACCATACTGATCATGAGTTGAAGGCGGCGGATTTTTCTAGCCTCCTCCTGTTTTTCCTGAAGTGCTCCCTCCGTGCCGACCCGATTCGCTTTTTCCATATGGCCCTCTTCAGGGGTGCCTGACTTCCCTGCCACCAGTCACTTGGCCACGGTGACAAAGCGGGGCGGGACTGCCTCACCCTCGTTGTCTTCATTGTCCGGACATTGGATGCAGAAAGCAACTGCCCGGTGGGGTACTCCGATAACACGAACGAGCCATTCCGCGGGCGTAGAGCGCGTCACGGCAAAGCCGGGGTCAGTCGCGGTACAATCACCAACGGCGGCTACGTCTCGGGATCGCGATCCTCCCAAGCGACGCCAAGTGGAGGACTTATGCCAGAAGCTTCCGATTCCCCAATTCGGCAGCGACCCGATCCCAACGAGAAGCTCGTCCAGGTGTTCGACAGCGAGCAGGAATCCGAAACCATGATTGTGAAAGGCCTGCTCGATTCCGCCGGCATCGATGCCGATATGACCTCGGTGGAGGCGATCCAGGAGATGTTCCCCGGCGTCGGAGGGACCGTGATCCTGGTGCGCGAGGAAGATGCGGGCCAGGCGCGCCGAGTGATCGAAGAATATCGGAAGTCGCCTACGACCGACGACGAGACCGCTGAGGTCGATCTCAGCGAAGACACGCCAACTGCGGGCTGACGTTCTTGCCGTCGAGGTAGAAGGTCACGGCCCCATTCAGGTCGGTGCGGTAAGTCGCGATTCCGGCTTCCTGCAGGCGTTTGAGAACATCGATCTTGGGGTGGCCGAAGTGATTTCGTGCGCCCACGGAAATAAGCGCCCAGCGCGGGTGGACCGCACTCAGAAAGTCGGGGATCGAGCTTGTACTGCTTCCGTGATGTGCGACCTTGAGCAGATCGGCGTGCAGGTCGTATAACGTTTCTATTCTCTGCTCGACAATTCTCTCCGCGTCTCCTTCCAGCAGCACGCTGGAGTCCGGATAGCGAAAACGCAGGACCAGGGAATCATTGGTGCGGGGCTGCGTTGAGGTGTGCCAGTTTGCGGGGGGGTGAGAAGACCGTGGACTCCATGCCTCCGAAGTCGAAAGCATCGCCGTCTTGGTGGCGAACGACGCGGATGCCAAGGCCCCTGGCGTGCTCAAGCAAGGCCGTGATGGATGGACTTGGGGGCAGGCCACCAATCCACAATTCTTGGGGACGGAAGCTACTCAGCACGGAGTACACCCCACCCATGTGATCGGAGTGACCGTGGGTAATGGCCACGGCATCCAGTCGGGAGATTCCCCGCGTCCAGAGGTAAGGTGACACGACATTCTCACCGTAATCAAAGTCAGTGTGCTGACCGCCGGAAGGACCGCCGGCATCAACCAACAGCGTTTTGCCCTGCGGCGATACCAGGAGGAGGGAGTCTCCCTGGCCGACATCAAGTGCGGTCATCGCCAGCACACCGGGACGAATGTGCGGTTTAGGAATTGAGTCAGCCACCCAGATACCCGCGGCCCCGAGCAAGACAAGACTGCCCATTGCCAGTGATGGGCGGCGGCGGGCGAGAGCCATGGCAAGCGCCAGGCCAACCACTGCAATCAGGATGGTGGATGGCTCCGGCATCGCGCTTCGGTGGTCGGCAATGCGCAAGCCACCCAAGCCGCGTACTGCACCGGTAATTCCGTGAAGAGCGATCGCCGCCACTAGGGCCGGGAATTTGGCCAAGCCACCATCTTCGACGCGCGTAGAATGCGCCACCTCCGATGAAGCCGAGCGCCGCTACGCACCACCACAGCGATGGCCGCCATGCGTGCGATCCAGCAAGGATTCCCGCGCCATAGGCGAGGGCGGCCCAGAGCAGGGGCTGGCGTGGTGGTTTCGTTTGTGCATCAGAAGGGGCGTGACTGCCGTGCAGTGGGACACTTGGTACGGAACGCGAACCGAAGGCCTAGCGGACCAGTTGCGCAACGCTCTCGATGTGGTAGGTCTGCGGAAACAGATCCACCAGGTGCACCTGCTCGACGCGATAACCGCCGTCCGTCAGGTGAACCAGATCGCGGGCGAGCGTCGCCGGGTCACACGACACATAAGTTAGGTGCGGTGCGCCTAGATTCGCGAGATTGCGTGCCACCCGCTCTCCTAGCCCAGCTCGTGGCGGATCCATGATTACCAGGTCGGGATGCAGCTTGGCGGCCTTGGCGACGATGAATTCGTCGACCGTGGTGCGCACAGCCTTTACGTCCGGAGGAACATTGTATTTGAGGTCGGCGGCGGAACTCTGTGATGATTCAACCGCAAGCGTGTGACGGAACGACGGAGCCAGCGCTGTCGCAAAGAGTCCCACACCTGCGTAGAGATCGAGCGCCAGTTCACCCGAGCGGCCGGCAGTAACGATGGTGACCAGTTCGTCCACCAAGTGGCGATTCACCTGGAAAAATGATCCTCCGGTTACACGGAAGGACGCCATCTTCGTGCGGTATCGAAAATCGCCGGCATCATCGGTCCAGTCCGGCTGGTCGGCGATATTCCCTTGAATTCCCCGAGCGGACTGGATGCTCTGCGCGAAGCCATAGACGCTCGCAACTTCGGGCAAAGCGTTGCGAAGGCGCCGAGCGAGAGCCTCTCCGGCTTGCGTGCGCCGACCCTTGTCCTCTCGCGGATCAACGAACAACTCAATCTGCAGGCGGGTGTCCTCCGCGTCGGCGAACAACTCAACCTCACGGAGTGTCGGCGAGATCCGTCCTGAGCGGCCGAGTTCCCAAAGCACTCCGAGAGCGCGATTGATAAGCGGCGAACTGACGGGACATTGCTCGACCTGTAAGAGTTCGTGAGACGACATCCTGAAGTAGCCGAGTGCAAAGGTGGAATCGGCGCGTACCTGGAAGCGGGTTCGATTTCGATAATTCCAGGGAGGCGAGGGATGCAGATTCGGTTCCGCTGGCAGATCCAGCTTGGCGAGGCGGCGCAGATTTTCTTTCAGAATCGCTGCTTTGACGGCGAGCTGGTTCTCGTAGCTGGTGTGCTGGTAGTGGCATCCTCCGCATCGCTGGAAATATGGGCAAGACGGGTGGACCCGCCGCGGCGATGTTTCCAGAATTGTTTCGATCGTCGCGCGGGCGAACCCTGGTCGTTCTTCGGTGATCGAGGCCGCGATCTTTTCACCTTCCAGCGCAAATGGGACGAAGACTGCTTTGCCCCGGCCGTGCTCGTCGGCGGGCAGGCGCGCGAGGCCGTCGCCGCCGTAGATGAGCTTTTCGATAGTGAGGTTCAAGGTTGTAATTCTATGGCCTGGTAGCCTATTTAGGCATGTAAGCCGTGGAAATAGGCGGATTTCCTCACGCTTCACCGAACCATGGTGACCAGCGTGCACGATTCCTGTTGACTTCGGTCGTCGCAATTGCCATCCTCGTAAGAGGAAACGTATCTACCTGGCGAGGACATTCGTGACGACCGATCTTAGCAAGCTTGCGGGACTTATCGAGGAAGGCTCTCTCCCGGTCTGGCTGCGCGAGGAGATCGAGCACAAGCGGGAAGACATTCTGAAAGCGTTGACGCACGCGCAAGCGATCACCCTGCGAGGTCCCCGGGGAGAGCGGGTCACGATCGCTCCGACAGTGAACGCTACCAGCGCCTCTTTGTGACGCTTCGTGATCGCGTTATGTGCCTCGCTCGTTCTCGCTCTTTACCTGGTTGTCCCCAGCCTGCTCTTTAGAGCCCTTTCGCGATTCTTTATCCCACTTCGCATTGTGGCGGGTACCTCCACGCAAGAAGTCGCGCGTGCATTTCTTACAACGGCGTTGCCGTTTGTTCTTGCCGTTGGAGTAATGCGACATCTGCCTCCAACGGGGACACCGCAGCAGACGCAAGCGACCGGGCAGGACTATAGACTTGTGGCCAGTTGTCTTTATAGCGAGCAGACCTTCCGTGAAGCGAAACAGATCTTTTGGGATTCCTTCGGGCGCGTGGTGCAGCGGCAGACTCGCTTTCTGGCGTGGTATTACGCGCTCGTCATGGCGGAAGGCCTTCTCGTGGGTGTGCTGGCAGGCCGCTACGGAAGGTTTAAAGGGAATCGGCTTTACAGCTGGATGGCGGACAAGATCTTGCTTCCGCGAATCTCCGAATGGCACCCGCTGCTGACCTCGTTTGTATTTGCCGACAAGAAAACAATTGTGCGCGCGGACGTGCTCACGACGGGTGACAACCTGTACCGCGGGAAAGTATCCGAATATTTCCTCGACACTGGCGGCAGGCTGTCCGGTTTGATCCTGACCGACACACTGCGCTTCGATCGGCGCACGTATTTGCAGGATAAAGATTCTGGGCGAGGCCCCGATGTCCGAGGTTATTGGAAGGAAATTCCGGGGGCAAAGTTATATCTCTTTGCCGACAAAATTCTCAATTTGAATCTCAATTACGAGTCGCCCGAACCTTCGGCCGAAATTGTCGAAGAGTTTCTTCGCAAGTATCTCGCCACCGCAATTCCGCCGTTCCATGTTGAGATTCGCGGGTCGCCCGAGTCTCCGCAGGATTCTTCCGGGCCGAGACAGAATGATTCGGAAGAAAGCAGGTAAGTTCGCCGGCGCAGTACGTCCATCTTCGCTCGACCGGGGCAGACGAAAAGCGTCTGCCCCAATGCAAGTGCTACTGAAGCAACGTGCCGTTGCCGTTCGTGGGTTCTTCCGGCGGGATGACCACTGCTGCTGCGACCCGGTCTCCCGGTTCCAGGTTCAACAGGCGCACGCCCTGCGCAGAGCGGCCCGATTCACGGATGGTCTTCGAGTCCATGCGGATGATCTTGCCGTATTGGCTGATCAGCATGACCTGGGAATTCTCCGCGACTTGGGCGATGGTGGCGACTTTGCCGTTGCGCTCCGTGGTCTTGACGTTGATCACTCCCTTGCCGCCGCGGTTCGTAAGCCGATATTCATCGGCCGGAGTGCGCTTGCCATAGCCATTCTCCGTAACGGAGAGGATCAGTGAGCCCTTGACGGGAACCAGATCGGCAACTTCTTCAGTTGAGACGCTTCCGGAAGTGGCGGTCGTGCCTTCCGCAGGTGCTTCCGAAGCTCCGCTTGCTGCTGCCGTTCCTGGCTTGGGCGTGGTCGCCATACCGACGATATAGTCCTTGTCGGCGAGGTTCATGCCGCGCACGCCGGTGGCATTGCGGCCCATCGATCGAACATCGCCCTCTTCGAAGCGGACGGCCTGCCCCTCGTGGGAGGCCAGGAAGATGATCTGTTGACCGTCGGTGAGCGTGGCGGCCACGAGTTCGTCGCCTTGCTCAATGTTGATCGCGATGATGCCGCGCGACATCACGTGTGAGAAATCCTTCAGTTCGGTCTTCTTCACCGTGCCGTTGCGGGTGGCGAAGAAGACGTACTTGCCCGCCTCTTCGAGATCGCGTACAGCGAGCATGGTGCGCACGGTCTCGCCGGCTTGCAGGGCAATCAGATTGCCCATGTGTTTGCCCTTTCCGGCGGCTCCTACGTCCGGAATCTCGTACACCTTCAGCCAGTACACGCGCCCGGTGTTGGTGAAGATGAGGATATAGGCGTGTGTGGAGGCGATGAAGAGATGCTCGACGAAATCCTCATCGCGCGTCTTCATCCCGGTACGACCGGTGCCGCCGCGCCGCTGCATTCGATAGGTGGAGATCGGGGTGCGCTTCAGATAGCCGGAATGGCTGACTGTCACCGCTACCTGTTCATCGGCGATGAGGTCTTCTAGCAGAATCTCAGCGGCTTCGTCTTCGATGACCGTGCGGCGCTCGTCGCCGTATTGCTTCTTCACTTCTTCGAGTTCTTTGACGATGACGCCGCGCAGCTTTTTCTCGGAGCCGAGAATCGACTGATATTCGGCGATGCGCTCGCGCGTTTCTTTGAGCTCGTTTGAGATCTCGTCGATCGAAAGCTTGGTGAGACGATGCAGTTGCAACTCGAGGATCGCATCGGCCTGCTTGGCAGTGAATGGCTTCTCGGGATCGAGCTTGGGTGCGCGGCCGGTGGTATTGATGTCGATCTTCTTGCCACCGAAATAGGCAACCAAATTTTCGCGGGCATCGGCGCGGTTGGCGCTGGCGCGGATGATCGTGATCACGTTGTCGAGGTGATCAAGCGCGGTCAGGTAGCCTTCGAGGATGTGCTCGCGGTCTTGCGCTTTGGCCAGCAGGTAGGCGGTACGGCGGCGCACCACTTCGACGCGGTGGTCGATGAAGTACTGGATGGCCGGGATTAGGCCCATTTCGCGCGGCTGTCCGTGCGCGATGGCCAGCAAGATCATGCTGAAGCTCTCCTGCATCGAAGTGTGCTTGAAGAGCTGGTTCAGAATAATTTGCGGCTCCGCGCCGCGCTTGAGTTCGATCACAATCCGCATGCCGTCGCGATCGCTTTCATCGCGAATGTCGGAAATGTCGTCGATGACTTTGTTGTTGACGAGGTCGGCGATGCGTTCCACCAGACGAGCCTTGTTCACCTGGAAGGGGATTTCGGTGACGATAATCGCCTGCTTATCTTTGGTGAGATTTTCGATCTTGGCGCGGGCCCGCATCATGAATCGGCCGCGGCCCGTCTTGTAGGCTTCCAGAATTCCCGCGCGGCCGTGGATAATGCCGTAGGTCGGGAAGTCGGGCCCCTGCACGAACTTCAAAATTTCGGGCAGGGTGGCGTGCGGATTGTTCACTAGCGTGATGGTGGCGTCGACGATCTCGGTCAGATTGTGCGGCGGAATCTTGGTCGCCATCCCGACGGCGATTCCATCGGAACCGTTGACGAGCAAATTCGGGATGCGCGCCGGCAGCACGTCGGGCTCAACCTCGCTGCCGTCGTAGTTGGGACGGAAGTCGACCGTCTCCTTGTCGAGATCCTCTAAGAGCGACGTCGCGACTTGCGCGAGCTTGGCTTCCGTGTAGCGGTCGGCTGCGGGTGGATCTCCATCGACCGAGCCAAAGTTCCCCTGCCCGAACACCAGCGGATAACGCATGCTCCAGGTTTGTGCGAGGCGCACCAGTGCGTCGTAGACGGCAAGGTTGCCGTGTGGATGGTATTTGCCCATCACGTCGCCGACGATGCGGGCGCACTTGCGGGTGGCCCGGTTGGGAGCCAGCCCCATCTGCTGCATTGTGTACAGAATGCGGCGATGCACCGGCTTCAATCCGTCACGGACATCGGGCAAGGCCCGGCCGATAATCACCGACATCGAGTAATCGAGATACGACCGGCGCATCTCCTCTTCGATGTTGACGGGTTGAATGTTCAGGGCGCCGGGACTTCCGCCGTCGCCAGGCGGTGGAGTCAAAGGGAGTTCGGGATTTTGTTCGTCTGCCATAGAAGACCAATTCTTAGCTATTAGTCGTTAGCTCTTGGCTTCCTGCTTCGAAGCTTCGGAATCTGTCGCCGCACACGGAAATTCAGGGTGGCCTTCGAGCTTCTTCGAAGACCTCGGCATGTCACGTAAATTGTTGCATTTACAGGAAGTTAATGGGCTCTGGACGCAATTAAATTATACCACGGATGCAGGTCGTTCAGGACGTGTCTGGAATACTCAAGGATGACCAACAGGATACGCCGAAACACGTTCGGGCGATTCAAGAGACTTTGGAGCACATACTTTCTGCCGCTGCTCGGAGACGAGGAGGTAGACCGAGTCGACATTCTCGATGTCCATGAAAGTCGGGATCTCGCCGATTGCCATACCGTCTCAGACTCCCCAGTCGCGTCTGCGAGAGGGTGAGACTGGAGCTGCTGAAAAACGCAGAACACCGATTCCGTCAGCTCCGCTTTCCTTGGTTACCGCGGGAAGACGGTCTAGGTAGGCAACTGCCATCTTTCGTTGCCAGCCATTTTGAACAACAATCACGCGCCGGTCGGTCACAGCGTAGTGAGTCCGCTTTTTCTTCCACACCGTGTACAGAAATCTACCCCAGATCATGTACTGGCCGATGACGATGAAAGGAACTCCCCCTAGCAGGAAGAAGAAAGGCGCTGGGTGCGAATCTCGGTTGAAGCCTCCGCTGGCCATGGACTCCCAGAAGATCGCGAAGCCGCCCCAGAGCAGGCTGAAAGGAATCAGGTAAGCGTCTTGTCTGTGGAAGACAACTCTCGTTTGAGGCTGCCCGTCCAGAGCACACGCTCACCCGAAGTGAGATCGGGTTGAACGGCGGCCAGAGAATCAAGCTTGATGGTCAGCACATTCGGAAGGGTAGGTCAGGCAGCGTCTTGCGTCCACATCCGGATGTGCATAAGACCCATTACGGGAGTGCCATGCGTCGTCACCCCTGGCGGCCGGGGTTTCGTGAGCTACCGTCATCAATCAGCAACGCCGCGGTTGCGGCAGATAGTATCGCGAGTAGAGCGCAGCAACCTATCACGATTCGAAAAGCGAAAACGAAGGCAGCGGAGACCTCGTCTTTCACTCTCGCGGCAAGTCGGGGATCGATGTCTTGCGGAATATCAATGGCCACGAGTTTGGTGCGATTAGCATGGATCTCGTCCCGGGCGTGTTGTGAAACTTTCAGATTGGACAGCTCTTGATCCAGGCGAGTCGCGAATTCGTTTACCATCACGATGCCGAACACTGCGACCGCCAGTAGACCGGCAACTCGGGCTACCGCGTTGTTGATGCCCGACGCGGAACCTGCGTGGTCCTGATCCACAGAGCCCATCACCACCGTAGTCAAAGGCGCAACGCTGACAGCCATTCCGAATCCGAGGACGAGAAACGCGGGAAAGAAGGTGCGCCAATAGGTTCCGCCCACACCAGGAATCGCGAAGAGTACGAAGCCCACGGCCGAAATCAGTGGGCCGATGATCAGTGGAAGTCTGCGACCATAGCGGGAGAGCAAGCCGCCCGACCAGCGCGATAGGAAAAACATCAGCAGGATCAATGGTAGAGCCGCGGCGCCCGCGGCCGTGGCGGAATAGTGCTGCACCTGAATCAGGTTCATCGGAAACAAGAAGAAGAAAATCCCCAAAGCGGAGTAAAGCCATAGCGTCAGCAGGTTGGCGCCGGTGAAGGTGCGCGAGCGAAACAGGTGTAGTGGCACCATCGGAGAAGAAGCTCTTGCTTCGATAAACGGGAAGACCGCCAGGCATCCCAACCCAATCACCAAGCTACCCACGACTCTGGGATCACGCCAACCCAGCCGTGCTGATTCGATCAGCCCGTAAACCAGACCACCAAGACCAACCGTGACGATCAACGCGCCTCGGGTGTCGAGGTGTTTGGCCGCGGAACTTCGGCTTTCCGGAACGCGCCACCAGGAAATGAGAATAACTGCGGCCGCCAGCGGCAGGTTGATAAAGAATACCCAGCGCCACGAGGCATGCTCGATGAGCCATCCTCCCAGGACAGGCCCGACCGCTGTAGTGATTGCGGTGAATCCGGACCATGTTCCGATCGCTCGGCCTCGGTCCTGTTCCGGAAAAGAGGCGCTGATAATCGCCAGGCTGCCTGGTACAAGAAGGGCCGCGCCGATCCCCTGAACAGCACGCGCAACGATCAACTGGTCGACACTCTGGGCGAGGCCGCATCCAGCCGACGCGATGGCAAACAGCGTGACGCCCCAGAGGAAGATTCGTCGGCGGCCGAGCAGGTCTCCAGTGGCTCCCCCAACCAGGATAAGAGCGCCAAGAAACAGGCCGTAGGCTTCCACAACCCATTGCACATCGACGACGGTCGCTCGAAAGCTGGCTTGCAAGGCAGGCAGCGCGACATTCACGACCGTGCTATCAATGAACGCGATGCTGCTGGCCAGGATCGTGGCGGCGAGGATCCAAGGACCAGCTTGCGGCGCGCAGGGCTTATCCGTCTCTGGCGACCGTAATACCGCCTCATCGCAGGGAGGCTTCATGCAGGAGTAAAGATGCGGGGCAAAGGGGGAGGGTTCAGAAAGGTGGTAGAGAACTCACGCTGCCGCTCTTCGCTCGGTCCCCAGACGAGCGCTGTCAGGAGCTATGTAAAAGAGCACCGCTACTTACGGTCGGGTCACTACTTCGTTAGGTGCGGCGGGGAGACGGAAGACTACGCCGTGTTCCTGATTCGCTTTGAAGGTGGCGGGCAGGTCAAGCTGCGAAACGGGAATCTGTTTCGTCCAGTATCCGTGGGTCCAGTAATCGCCGCGCGCGTAGATCACGCCAGAGATAATCGAGTAGTCGCTCGATTGCTCGCGATGACCATCTCGGAAGACGAAAGTAGCAGGTGGAGGCTCAACCGGTATCGACGTTGTTACCGGTTGCTGACTCGCAGAACTCGAGCGCTTCTGTGCGGGCTGGGGTTTCGCTTCCGCGATATAATCGGGTTGATTGGTGCGAGTGCCGGCGCCGTTGGCATCCCTCCGGACATAGCGATCGCCTTGCCACTCGATCATGAGCGACGTCACCGGCTGCGTTTCTTCTAGTGCTTTGGCGGAACTTGCGGCAGCTGCAGGAGGTGCCTGGATTACGATCACGGACGGAGTCTGCGGGTTGCGTGCGTACCCATCGTCCAGCCAATAAGGCGTCCCCAGGTAAACAGCTCGTGGGAAAGCGCCGCGCTCGAAGGCTCGCCCGCCGAAGGACGTCACTGAACGCGACGTCGCACCCATGGGGGGAGCGTGGCCTCTCTGCGCTGAAAGCGGTATCACCAAAATGACGACTGCCAGGAGCGCGTTCACAGCTTGCTTCTGCATGGGCGTTCAGTTTCCGCCAGGACGCTCGGGCAGTTTGAAATCGATGCCCTGATCGTCGTTTGCCTTCTGGGTTGCGGGCAGATCGAGATCGCTCAGCGCGATCTTCTGTCGACGACCGGGCGTGAGGTCGAACAAATTCGTGCCCACGATTGCATAGTTACCCACTTCCTGCTTGTGGCCATCTTTGAAGATCAAGATCGTGTCTGGCTGACTTGCCACAGGCGCTTGCGGCCGCTCGGGTGCAACCGCAACGCTGGCTTCCGGTGGATCCGGCGCGGCGGCTAGCTTGGGCACCGAGACTTTTGCCTCTTGCCGGGCGTAATCGTTCGGTTGGGGCGTGCCCGCGCCGCGTCGATCAAAGATTGTGGGACCACCCTGGTATTGATCCGGATCTTCGACATCCTCCCCCGCTGCCGCCGCCCCCTGTACTATGTCGGGGCCGCCGTACGCATAAGGATCAACTGCCGGATAGTAGGGGATAAAGTATGGATAAACCACTGTCTGGTTATGATCGTGATGACGATGGCCAGGGGTCGACCCCGACATAGAAGGCGGCTGAAGAATACGGCCGGGACCAACCGGACCCGGACGAACGGGCCCTGGACGAACCGGTCCTAGTCCCTTTGGCCCGACCGAAGTCACGCTCGGTGGAACACCTCCAAAATCAGGATGTCCCCCAAAACCAAAAGACGTGACCGAGGGCGGAACGCCATTAGCTTGTGCGTGCGCCGAGGCTGCCAGAATCGAAAACAGTGCGAGAGCGAGAAGCAGCGTCCAGTGCCGCATGGCGCGATCATACCCCAGTTGTGCTCGCATGGGATGTCCCCTTTTTCGTTAGATGTCGGCAGTCGGCTTTTCGTTCTTGGGGAGGGCACGGGTTGGGTAATCAAAGTAACCTTGGCAGAATTTCTCGGCAATCCAGCGCGATCTCAATCTAAATGCTTGCCCAAGCGTGTGTTAGAGAGGGACAGGTGCAAAGCAACGGACCCCGCCGGCGCATTCCGCGTCCTGATTCGGGCAAGTTCGCTGAGGCTCCAGATGGCATACGCCGCCAGCAGTGCAAAGACACAGGCCATGGCGAGGCTGCGCTGTCTCGATTCGAACAGGTCGGCGCTGATCCCAGCGATGAAAACAAACATGAAAGGCAGCTCCACAAGTTGAAAACCTTGGCCTTGATAGTGAGGGGTGAGGAATCCGAGAACCAGGAACATTGCGGCCACTAACAACGGCGCTGTGTTGCCGAAGTAGCGAGTTCGGGACCAAGACGCATACGTGGCCAGAGCGACTGGCAGAGCCAGAAGCAGTGCCGGACAGTTTTGGCCCAACTGGGCCAGCAACTCGCGATAGGCGCCGCTCATGGCGAATGTTTGCCACGTGATTCCGAACCAGGCTGCGTGCCGTAATGCCTGCCAGTAGTCGAACGGCTGAAAAAAGTAGGCACTCAACAGGATCGCGAACGCCAGCGCACACGCGGCGGTCCAGATCACCATGGCTGCTCCACGGCGCGTGGGCGCCAGGTACAACATGAAAGCCAGCGCGAGTGGAGCTGTGACGATCAGTGAGAACTGCGAGCCGATCGCGAGCGCCAAGGAAATGCCGAGCAACACGATGCGGCGCCAGTTCCAGAGCACAACTTCCCTGGGAGCATAGAGAGTGTGGGCAACTGCAACGCCTGTGAAGATTGTGCCGAAAGCGCCCCACACCGCGCCTATTTCGGGCTCGGCGGACCACACGGCGGTGGCTCGAATAATGCCCGGTGAAAAGCAATAGAGAGTCAAGGCGATGAATCCGCCTTCGTTGCCATACAAGCGGCGAGCTACGTACCACACCGAAGCTCCCAGCAAAACTCCGAACAACAGAAAAGGCGATCGCGCGAGCCATCCCCAATAGATCAATGATTCTGACTGAAAGTGGCCGGGCCAGACCAGCAGCGGCGCCGACGCAACCAGATACCAGAGCGCGGAATGGTCGGGATCATAACCGTCATTGTCCTGGATACGCGGCGGTGGCGCGGGCGCAGCGCTCGAATGGGGATCCGAAATTGTACCGGCAGAACCATGCCAACGCCGCAGACCCTCGCTAATGCGGTACCACTCACGCAGGTCCATCGCTCCCGAGTTCAGGCTGTGGCTTACCAACCAGACACTCTGGGCGAGAAAGACCAATAGCAAGGCACCGGCGATCCACTGTGGTTTGCCGAAGCGTTCACGCGTGAAAAATCGGTCCATGGCGGGAGGGAGTGTTTTACCATGGCGAAGCCCGATTCTGCCGAACTTCGTGATGAGCGATCCGGTTCCTCCACGCGCAGTGTCGTCCGAAGAAGAAGCAAGGTCCCTACCATCTTCTGCGACTTCTGCTGATTTTTCCGCAAGTGCACCCTGGGGCGAACGCATTTTCCACGGCCCGGCCGGCATGCACCTGGTGTGGCGAATTCTTCTTTACCTGGCTAGCGGCGGGGCGGTGGTGTACGTGCTGCTCTGGTTGGGAAGGTCGTTTTTTCCGGAACCCGTGTACGGCGCGGCTGCGCTGTGGCAGGACATGTACGGGGAAGCTGCCTTGATGCTGGGAGCGTTGCTGCCCGCGTTTCTGATGGCATACATCGAGGGACGATCGCTGGATGACTATGGTCTTCCGCATCGGCAGGCTTTTGGGAAACTGTTCTGGGTGGGCGCGGTTTGGGGGCTGGCGGCCATCACCATCTTGCTGGTCGCGATGCACGCGGTGCATGTCGTTTCCTTTGGGCACTTGGCATTGCACGGACTGAAGATCGTGAAATTTGCTGCGTTCTGGGCCGTTTTCTTTCTACTGGTCGGAGTGTTCGAGGAATTTCTGCTACGCGGATACCTGCTGTTCACGATGGCGCAGCGTGCCGGTTTCTGGCCGTCGGCGGCGCTGCTCTCGTGCGCATTCGGGGCCATCCATCTGAACAATGCGGGAGAAGGGCTGGTAGGCGCACTCGGAGCTGCAGCGATCGGATTCTTCTTCTGCCTCACGCTGCATCGGACCGGCAACTTGTGGTTCGCGGTGGGCTTTCATGCTTCCTGGGATTGGGGAGAAACTTACCTGTACGCGGTTCCTAACAGCGGGACGAACGCGCCTGGCCACCTTCTGAGTTCTTCGTTCACTGGGAGTCCCTGGCTTACCGGCGGGACCGTGGGGCCGGAGGGAAGTGTTCTGTGCTTCGTGCTGCTGGTCATACTATGGGGCTTGTTCGACCGGCTGTATCCCACGGTGATGTACAAGACTGACTTGCCGCTCAGGCGCAGAAGCACGGAGAATCTTGCTTTGGGGATTGCTGGGACTGATGTCGCTTCTCGGAAATCTGCGGATTAGCGCGGACTGAGTTTCTTGGTCAGGCGGGGAACCTCAGGGCTAAAGCCCCTAATCCCTATTGAACGTATGGGCCCGGCTTAAAGCCGGGCGCTTTCGAAACGTCCACGATAGTCGGATTCTTACAGCATCAGTGATCTCACCCCTCGAGACCAGCTTGTAGCTCGATTCCGATAACACTCGCACTACCACCAATAGTGGACGGTGTAGGTCACGACTGTCTCTCCGTCGGGTTTGATCGACACGGGGAACTCGACGGTTTGTGCGTCCGTCTTCCGCGATTGCGTGGACTGCTCAGCCAGCTTCCAGTTGTTCCAGCGGTAGAGATGCTCGACTACGCGCACATTGACGGCCTCTTTTTTGTGGTTTCGAACCCGAATTTCGAAACTCTCATCCATCCAGTGCAGGCTTGATTCGACATGGTAGTTGGTACGCTTGCGTTCGCCCACGATGTCGAAGGCATTGCCCGTATAGATGCGCAGCGTTTCGTCTTTGGGCGTGTGGTCGATGGTGTTCTCGCCCACAAATTCCATGTGGCCGTCGGTGTCGCGTCGATAAAAGCGTAGGCGGCCCTTGGGGAGTGGAATACCGAGATGATTCGCCTCGGAGTTCTTGAACTCCTGCATAACCCACACTTTCGGATTCGATTGCGTGCCGTAGCTGGCGTCTTGACGGATTTGCTCGAAATTGTGGTAGCCATATTGAGCAACTTGCGCCCCGTCGTAGATGTAGAGACGCTGCGCGCGAAGGCCGGTGGAACGCACGAACTCGACCTGCTTTGTTTCCTGATCGTGCAGTGTAGTGGTGTGCTCCAGTGTGTACAGATGAAATTCGTCGAATGATTTCTCGCGGACCGCCGGGGCCATGGCTTCGTCGGCCATACGCATGGCGGCGCCGGCCAAGGCTTTGGTCTCAGCCCTTGCCTCAGCCAGCTTGTTGATGTCGCCAGCCATCAACTTGACTTGCGCGTTTTCGAAGGTCTTGCCGCTCTGGTTCTGCATGGTGATCCAGCCGACCAGGTCCACGAGGTTGGCCTGGTTGGCGGAGCCGTCGGCCACCACTAGGTTGTAGTCGGCGTGCCAGTTCATGCCGCCGCTGACGTAGGAAATCTCGGCATCGAATGGACCGGGTTTGTCGGTCTGAAGCAGCCATCCCAATGTGGGCTTCAGGATGGAGTCTGCGCTGAGCGCGGGGAACAGCGGCTGTCCAGGCAGTCCAAAACGAAGTACGCCATCGACCTCGATGATCGGCTGGCTGTAGGCGGGCTGCTGGTACGCTCCAGCATAGGTGTAGCTGGGCACGTAGCCGCTGCGTACGACTTTGCCTTTCACGACTTGGCCGGGCTGAATCATGAATTCAATCGTCTTGCCTTCGTAGAAAGACAGCAACAGTTCTTGCGAGACGGGATCATTGCGGTAGTTCTGCTCGAGGATCTGCAGCGAGCGCCCCTCGGGATCGCGCAGGATGACGGAGTCGGGCTCGACGTGCGCCGCTATACCGACGTAGTTGATGCGGTTAATGCCAGGTTTCAGATCAAGGGGAAGATGTTCGCGGGCAACGAAGAAATTCTGGTTGTAGATGGTGAGTGCGGGTTGCGTACTGGCCTGCGGCGTTGTGGTTTCCTGCGCGACGGCGGTGGCTGTCAGCAACAGGGTGAGTAGAAGTGGCTTCATGGTGATCTCCGGTGGACAGCAACTTTTCGCGTCCTGTCCAGGGAACGGGGGTGGGGAGGAGACTTGCGGGAATGGTTTGTGGCTACGAAGTCGGAGCTAGCACGGAAGTAATCGGTAGTAACGCGGGTGCGTTCGGGGGAGAACTTAGAGAGAACAGTCACAGAGAGCGGAGAGGGTGAGCTTTCCGCAGGGTCGCATCAGCCCACCATCTCCGCCCGGAGCTAGACGGAGGTGGCCGCGTTTCCTGGCGCAGCCGGTGCCGGCCAAGAAAAGAATCTGCGACCCACCCAGTGAACAAGACGCCAGCCGCTCACGAGGGCCAGCAAAATCGTCAAGCCCCAAGCGAGGATTACCGGAACGTAGAACAGAATCGCAGCCATGGTGCTGGCGTAGTCGGCGAGGGCATCGAGACCATCGCGACCGGCGATCTTGAGTTGATAGAGCGGGCGCCAGTTGAGGCCGAAGACTTGGGCATCTGCCACAGCGCGTAACGACACGGTGATGGCGACGGTCTCAACTTGTTTGGAAAGCGTCTGGAATTCCGCCTGCTGTTGTTCGATTTCGCCGCGCACCTCGCTGAGCTTCTGGCTCACGCTAAGCAAGTCATCCACCTTGTAAGCGCTCTTCATAATCGTCAGGTACTGTGCTTCCTCGGCCCGTAGGTTGCGCAAGCCCGCTTCCATGTCAACATACTGGCGGGTCACATCCTGTGCGTTGGTCTTCTCGCTCTCCACGCGCGTAGCCATCTGGCGAATTCCCGCTTTGGCTTCTTCGAAGTGCATGGCCGGTACGCGGATGGTAATGTCGGCGGTCGGCGCGTCTTTTGTGCCGCCGATTTGTGCGCTCTCCAGATAGCCACCCATGCGTTCCGCCATGATGCGAATTTGCTCCGCAGCGTCGGCAGGACTGAGCACAGTAAGCGCAAGGCTGCCGGTGCGAATGATTTTTCGGCCTGTGGCGGCGGAAAAGATCGGCGATGACGCGGTAACCGACTCTCCTTTGGCGGCACTCGGTGCGCTATCGGCTATGAGTTTATTAACAGCCCGACCTTCGGCAGTCGCCGAAACCGACGGTGCGTACGAGTACTCTCGCAGTTCTCCGGCGTCAGCTAGTCCTTGCCTTGCATGTTCGACCGCCATGGGGCTCCGCAATAGCCTGGGAATCGCCAATGTTGCCGCGAGCAAGATGACTCCACCCATCGCAACAGACATCCACAAGGCTCGATTGGTCGACTTCCACGGTTGTGCAATCGCTGACATAGGGGTTTCTCCTGTCCCGGAGAACGAAGCTCGCTTGGCGACTTGCAGCAAAATTTCAGCGTGACTTGTTTTTCCGATTATTTGGAGGAGCTCCTCAGCGGCAGCCGCAAGACTTGCAACGGATTGAACCGAACGCCAGCTGGGGTCGACCCGTCCGAGTTCATCTTGTGAAGCTGCGTGTTGGCGACGAAATAAAACCGGTCGCCTGCAATCGCGCCCGTCGTGATGCCGTCAAAAAGAGGGTTGTAAGACTCGAGCACTTCTGCGGAGATGATCGTGTCCCGCTGGGCATTCAGATGGAGGCGCAGGATGCGGCCCGTGTCGTGCACGCAATTCTGAATTCCGACCAGGTTGCCTCGGTGCTCGTAGAGTCCGTCGATGCATCCGGCTGCGATTGCCGGAGCGCTCTTAAGCAACAGGGTAGTTTTGGTCTCGAGATCGACACGTGCGATTCCGTACCAGCCCGCAACGAACAGGAAGCGGCCGTCTGCGCTTACCGTGATTCCGTTGGGATCTGGGAGGGAGTGCGGCGGAAGAAAAATCTCCATGCGCTCATTCCCAGGCTGAATGCGGAGCAAAGAGCCACTGTTGCTGGCGGTGGCGTAGACGGTGCCATCCGGCGTTACGGTCAAGTCGTTGACCAACTCGGCTCCTTGGGAGGGTGTGGAGTACTTCGCGAGCATCTTGCCGTCGCTGAGGCGATAGCGGAAGATTCCGCGCACCAGGCCGGGTTGCTCGACAAACTGTTCCGACACCGCCCAAAGATCTCCCCTCCTGTCGTCGACCCGTAAGCCCACAACGACTCCAAGGCCAGCATTAGCGGGTGGAACAAAAGTGCGTGCGTGGCTCTTCTCATCGACGGAGATGATCTTGCGTTTCATACTGCCCAGATAGAATCGCTTCTGCTTCGCGCTCCAGGCAATGCCCTCCGACAGCAGGTCTGCCTCTCCAATCGAAAAAGCTGGCCGCGCGTTGAGGGCGGGTGGATTTTCGCGGTGAATCTCCTGCTTCAAAGCGAGAAACTCGGGGTCGTTCGCGAGATTCTCGAAGCCATCACGCACACGCGGGTCGAGGCCGGAGTGCTTGTCCAGCATCACCCGGAGTGCGGCCAGCGCTTCCTGTTTGTGGCCGGTTTGGCAATAGAGAGCGGCCACCTGGTACAGAACACAGGGGTTCTCGGGATATTTCTCCCATGCGAGTTGAACCTCCGCGGCCTCTGTGCGGAGTGCGGGGGGCATATCGTCGACCGGCAATTTGTTGGGTGAATGCTTCGATTGCAGGGCGAGGAGCACCACGACGAGGCAGAGGAACCTGGACATGGGGGTTGGACGCGCGCAGCCTGTGCTGGTCAACTCATTGAACACGATCTGCTCGTGATCTGTACTGCTATCGACGCGAAGAAAGCGCCTGCACGATCGCACTTGCGAACCGTGATGGGGCGGTCGCGTGCGATTCGAGGAAAAGGGCGGGCTCGATCAGTTCAAGTTCCATGAGCAGGAACTGGTCAGTTTCTACAACTCCGTCGACGCGTGCGTAAACACTGGGATCGACCGAAGCCAAGATACGGGACGCACTTTCAAGCACGCACCCGGGCGGGTCTGCGATGCGAGACGTCCCGCCGAAATCGTTCTGAACCCGAAAATCACCGGTCCCGGGCCTCTTCAAGACGGCGTGACTGAATTCGCCGCCGAAGAATATCAGCGACCATTCGCCTTCTTTGATGACGCTGTCCATGAATTCCTGCACCATCACCCCGGCGCCGTTGCAGAGGTCGCCAAATAGCTCTTGTATCGAGTCGGCGTCGTCCGCGGTCACCAGTTGCGTGCGGTACGCGGTTGCGGAGATGCGTGGCTTGATCACAGCCTTGCCCCAGCCAATTTCAAGGAGTTGCTGGCGCAAGTCCAAAGGCGCGCCAAGCTCGGGCCACAGTGTGGGGACGGTAGCCGTGCCTCGGGCTTCCAGATCGCGTAGATAGGTCTTGTTGGCGTTCCAGCGGATCAGCGTGGCGGAATTGAATATTGGCACGTGTGCTGTTTCGAGCGCCGTAATCCAGCGCAGGAACTCTTCCGGCTTGAGATGATAGTCCCAGCACGAGCGGATGACGACTGCGTCGCACGAGGACCAATCGAAGCTGGGATCGGTCCAGACCGCGGGTTGGGCTTCGACTCCGCACTCGGCCAGCGCTTTTAGGAGAAGGCGGTCGTCCTCCGTTAGATCGCGATACTTTGCGGAGGTGGCCAGTGCGACGCGGGGCATGGGGGAAAGAAATGGGCGGCTCCTGGCCGCCCCCCTCAAAGGTAATTCATAGCCGAGCTTTGCTCGGCTGGGCAGACGAGTGCGTCTGCCCTACGTAAGCAAACTAGATATCCAGGTTCTTTACGTCGAGCGCGTTTTCTTCGATGAACTTGCGGCGTGACTCAACGTCTTCACCCATCAACGTGGTGAAAATCGTCTCAGTCTCCGCGATGTCCTCGAGTTTGACGCTCAGCAGCGTGCGCCGCTCGGGATCCATGGTGGTTTGCCAGAGCTGCTCTGCGGTCATTTCCCCCAGGCCCTTGTAACGAGTCTTTTCATAACCGCGGCCGCCGGCTTCCTGCACGTACTTGAAGAGTTCGCGCACGTTTGGCTTTTCGACGACCTCGGCCTCGGCCTTGCGCTTGCTGGCGGTTTTTGCAGCCGCTTTTTTCTCAGCCTTCGCAGCTTTTTCTTCTTTTTGCTCCGAGGTTTCGCCTTCGAGCTCTGCCTCATCCGTCCCTTCGGCGCTGACAGTCTCCTTCACGATGGTCTCGACCATGAAGGGCGGCTCCATGTAGGGCTCGATCTGCTTGAACTTGGCGAGCAGCTGTCGGCATTCGGGCGTGGACACCAGTTCCCAGTTGATCAGGCGCTCGGTGCCCTGGTTGTTGACGAAGCGAACCTCCCAGAGGTTGTGCTCTTCGTCGAAGCGGCTGCCCACTTCCTTGAAGCCACGCTCTTTCTGGATCTTCTTGAGCTCCTTCTCCAGCTTCTCGACTTTTTTCGGCGGAGCGTTCTTGTCGCCTTCGAAGTCGACGCGCTTGGCGAGGTCCAGCGTGGGCACTAGCTCGGTGACGCGCTCGTCGCGCAGGCGCTTGTCGACCTTGTCGAAGAAGCCGAGATACTCCTTCAGCTGCGCCATGAAACGAGCAAGGGTGCCTCCTTCGAGCTTGGCTGCTCCCTGGCCATAGCGGATCACGATGCTGTCGGCCGCACGTTTCAACAGAATCTTGTCGAGCGCGTCGTCGTCCTTCACATACTGCAGGCTGCGGCCTTTCTTGAGGCCGTACAGTGGCGGCTGCGCGATGTAGACATGGTTGCGCTTGATCAGTTCCTGCATGTGGCGGAAGAAGAACGTGAGCAATAGGGTGCGGATGTGGCTGCCGTCGACGTCAGCATCCGTCATCAAGATGATTTTCCCATAGCGCACCTTGGCAGGATCAAAATCGTCTTTCGCGATGCCGGTGCCGAGCGCGGTGATCATGGCGCGGATTTCCTCGTGCGCCAGCATCTTGTCGTAACGCGCTTTCTCAACGTTGAGAATTTTTCCCTTCAGGGGAAGAATGGCCTGGAAACGGCGGTCGCGGCCTTGTTTCGCAGTCCCGCCGGCGGATTCACCCTCGACCAGGAAGAGCTCGCAACGCTCGGGCTGACGCTCGGAGCAGTCGGCTAACTTTCCGGGCAGGCCTCCGCCGTCGAGTGCGCCCTTGCGGCGGGTCAGATCACGAGCCTTACGAGCGGCTTCGCGCGCGCGGGCGGCGTCGATAGCCTTGTTGATGATCTTGCGGGCGACGGTGGTGTTCTGCTCGAAGAATGCGCCCAGCTTTTCGTTGACGAATGCCTGCACAATGCCGGCGATATCAGAATTCAGTTTGCCCTTGGTCTGGCCTTCGAATTGAGGCTGGGGCAGCTTCACGCTGACCACTGCGACCAGGCCCTCGCGCACGTCGTCGCCGGTTAGATTTTCCTTGACGTCCTTGAACAGGCCCATCTGCTGGCCGGCGTAATTGATGGTGCGGGTCAGCGAAGTGCGGAAGCCGGAGAGATGCGTGCCGCCGTCGACGGTGTTGATGTTGTTGGCGAAACTGAAGACGGTTTCGGAATAGGCGTCGTTGTACTGCAGACCGATTTCCATCACCACGCCGTCTTTCTCGGCTTCCATGTAGATGGGCTTGTCGTGCAAAATCTGCTTGCCGCGGTTCAGGTGCTTGATGAATTCGGCAATGCCGCCGTTGTACTTGAACTCAGTGTGCTTGGGCTCGCCCGTCTTGGCATCGGTGGTGCGCTCGTCGGTGAGCGTGATGAGCAGGCCTTTGTTCAGAAAGGCCAGCTCGCGCAGGCGCTGGGCCAGCGTGTCGTAGTTGTATTCAGTAGCTGTGAAGATGCTCCGGTCGGGCAGGAAATGAACCTTGGTGCCGGTCTTGATCTTTGCAGCGCCCGCCTTCTTCAGCTTGCTGGTGGGTTCGCCTTTGGAATATTCCTGCTCCCAGGTGAACCCATCGCGCCAGATTTCGAGCTCGAGTTCTTCACTAAGCGCGTTCACGCACGAGACACCCACCCCGTGCAAGCCGCCAGAAACCTTGTAGGATGACGTGTCGAACTTTCCGCCGGCGTGCAGCTTGGTCATCACGACTTGCGCAGCGGGAATCTTTTCGCCGTCGATGTCCATGTTGTCAACGGGGATGCCGCGGCCGTTGTCGACGACGGTAATGGAATTGTCGATATGAATCGTGACTTCGATTTTGTCCGCAAAGCCAGCCAGGGCTTCGTCTACGGAGTTGTCCACGACTTCGTAAACCAGGTGGTGAAGTCCCAACTCACCGGTCGATCCGATGTACATGGCGGGGCGTTTACGGACCGCTTCCATGCCGCCGAGCACCTTGATGGAGTCGGCAGTGTAGTCGCCGTTGCCGCCGTTGGCTGACTTCCCGTTTTTGATTTTGGTTTCTTCGATGGCGATTGGTTTCAGCGTCTCTTTCGTAGCCATTCTGCTCCGTGAAACGAGCCGAGTTCTGGGCCCTGCCGGAAACGTCTTCCGCACCCCGGAAATCACGTCAAATTATTGATATTTATTGTACTTAGGGCCTGCCCAAGCTCAATAAGATTGTACCATAGAAGGGGTGGTTTTTCGACCCCGGAACCGGGGAGGTAACCCTTGGTTTTCGTGGGGGTTAGAGGCTGTGTAGGAGCTCATCTAAGGGGATACCTGCAGGGGTCGGGCTATCGCCGCCCAGGCGGAGAAGACGACGGCGTCTGCCGCAAGCGAGCGTCAATGGGACCTTGGGCGGAAATCGAGCTTCTCGATCAGTTCCTCCACTTCATCCTCGCTGCCGCCGATGAAGGTGAACGAGACGATGTATCGCTTCTCCAGGAACACGAGGGAGGATTGACGCATGTTGAGTTTGCCGAGTTCTTTGACGAAGTCGCTGCGCACCAGGGGCTTGGTACCTACGAGATATTCGTAGGGCTCGCGGGTGGCCTTGAACCCTTTGCCCGTCGTCAGTTCGGTTAGGAGTCCCATGTAGTCTGTCGCGGTTTTCAGTCCGGGATAGGACGCGACGCTTTCGGCGGCAATGATGACGGCGGAATTCACAGTGTCGCCGGTAGCTTCTGGCGGACGCTCGAAGACGGCCAGCAGGAGTTGAGACTTGGAAGGATCGTTGTTCTCGTCTTGCATTTGGCTGGTTCGCTCGACCCAGCCATAGCGAACGTGGTAGGTGAAACTGAAAGTGGCGTTGTGGTAGGCACCTTCGCCGCTGTCAGGGGCGGGGCGCGATGGGCCTACGTGTTGCTCCGATTTCTTCTTAGTTTTCGAGGAAGATGACGTGGCCGGAGATTCTTGGGCTGGTGCCAGGCTCGACGTCAACAAGATCAGGAGCAGCGTAATAAAACAGAGGCGCGAAAGCATCTCGCCTCATGTTACCGGATATGTCTTGCCTGTGGCAGCGTCGGGCCTCCCGCCCGACTGGACGAGCGGTCACGAACAATCCATCAAGCCGCGCGGCCTACAGGCACGGGCTGCGCACAGTGAGCACAGCGTCTGGCCTCAATCGGGATCTCGCTGAGGCATTCTGGGCACTTCTTGGTCGTAGGCGCGGCCGCGGGTTCGTCCTTGTGCATGCGAGCGAGCAAGGCATTGACCGGAGTCACCACAAAGAAATAGACCGCAGCCGCCACGAGCAGGAACGAAATCGTCTGGTTGATGAAGTCCCCAACGTTGAACACGCTATCGCGGATCTTGAAACTGAGGGTGGCGAAGTCCCCCGTCTTGCCCACAATAGCGCCGATCAGGGGCGTCAGCAGGTCTTTGGTGAACGCCGAAACCACCGTCGCGAAGGCTGCGCCGATCACAACGCCGACAGCCATGTCTATTACGTTGCCGCGAAGGATGAACTTCTTGAAGCCGTCCAGCATGGATCGCCCCCTTCGAATTTAAGTGGCCGACACTGTAATGCGGAGGTTGGGGGCTGGTCAAGGACAAGCGTCACCGCCCCTGAAGGGGTCCAAGAAACAAGCAGTTCTCGGCATCGCTAAAGCGATGCCCGTTTACCAACCGAGACTACTTCCTCGGCGTTCAGATCCTCATCGGCATCACGATGTACCGGTACTTGTAGTCGTCGCTGCCGAGCGGGCGGAGTTGGCCGGCGGATTGGGAGTCCTTCAGTTCCAGGCTGACGTCGCCGGAACTTACGGCCTTGAGGAAATCCAGCAGATACTGCGCGTTGAAGCCGATGGTGAGGCCGTCGCCGTTGAAGGGCGTCTCGATCGAGTCTTCCGACTCACCGGTCTCCGTGGAGGAGGCGGACAGTTTGAGTTCGCCCTTTTCGAGCCTCAACCGGACCGCACGCGAGCGCTCATCGGAGAACTGGGCCACGCGCTGGATGGCCGCGCTGAAGTCGTCGCCATTCAGTTTCACATGCTTGTTGTTGTCCTTGGGCAGTACCGCTTCGAAGTTCGGGAACTGGCCGGTGAGTTGGCGCGAGGTCAGAAGCCGGGGACCGATGCGGAAGAAGAGCGTCGATTCGTCTTTAGCGAATTCGATGGTCTCCACGTCGGTGGAATCCACCAGCGACTTCAGTTCATCCATTGCTTTCTTTGGGATGAGGGTTTTCAGTTCGCCGGAGACGCCTTCAAATTTTTCTCCACCGCGCTCGATGTGGGCCAGGCGATGTCCGTCGGTTGCGACCATGGTGATCGACTCAGGCTTCAGCACCATCAGGGCCCCGTTGAGCGTGTAGCGTGACTCTTCGCTGGCAATCGCGAATCCTGTCTTAGCGATCATCGCCCGCAGGACTTGAGCCGGGATCTTCACCACGCCTGCAGTCGGGAATACCGGCAGGCTTGGGAAATTCGACTTCGCCATGCCGACCATCTTCGTGTTGGATCGTCCGCAGCGAATGCTTACCCAGTGGTTTTCGAGCAGCTTGATGGTGATCTCAGCGTCGGGCAGGAGCTTCACGTAGTCGTACAGTTTGCGCGCGGGGATGGTACAGGAGCCTTCTTTTTTCACCTTGGCGTTGCAGGAGGTGCGCAGGCTCAGATCAAGATCCGTGGCGGTAAGCGAGAGTTTATCGGCCGAGGCTTCAAATAGGTAGTTCGAAAGAATGGGGATCGTCGTTTTGCGTTCCACGACTCCCTGGGTCGCCGTAAGTTCACGCAGGAGTTCGAACTTGCTGACGGTGATCTCGAACGTGGTTCCAGTCACAGTAGCTTCTTCAACCGGCATAACAGTCTCCCGTAGCGGCGCTACTTTTATGTACTTCGTTTATATCAAATTAAAAACCTATAAAACCAGCAGTAACAGTAGGCGGTTCGGAAAAGTGGAAATCCTGGGCAAGTCCCACTTCCACACGCTTTTGCCGGCCTACCTTTCATGTCCAAAATAGGGGTCGCGGGCGGTGCAGGCCATACCAAGTTTTGGCCACTCTCCCGTGCCCGTCCCAGTTCTTACACAGTTTCCACATTGACTCCACAGAGCACGGCAAGGAAGAAACCTCTGTTTCGTGGAAAACTGCGCAAGGCCTCGAATCAACCGCCTAATTGCTCGGTCAGTTTGTTCAGCAGCCTGTTCAAATCTTTATCGGTCTTGCGCGCCTCGTCGATCTTCTCCACGGAGTGCAGCACGGTCGTGTGATGCTTACCGCCGAACTGGCGGCCGATCTCGGGGAGGGATGCTTCGGTCAGGTGCTTCGCCAGATACATGGCGATCTGCCGCGGGTACACGATGGCACGCGAGTTGTTCTTCGCCTTGATCTCCACCAGGCGCAGGCCGAACTGCTCGGCGGTGGCTTTCTGGATGGATTCGATCGTGACCTTGCGCGCCTGCGAATCGATAAAGTTCTTTAGAACCTGCTGTGCGTAGGGGAGGGTAATTTCAGCGCCAATGAGGGAGGAGTGCGCGACCAGGCGAATCAAAGCGCCTTCCAGTTCGCGCACGTTCGATCGGATATTCGATGCCACGTAAAGAGCTACGTCCGTTGGCAGGGTGACTTTTTCCTGCTCGGCTTTCTTCTGCAGGATGGCGACCTTGGTTTCGAGATCGGGAGGCTGGATGTCGGCGATCAATCCCCACTCGAACCGGCTGCGCAGGCGGTCTTCCACCTCGGCCAGTTCTTTCGGAGGACGGTCGCTGGCGATGACGATCTGCTTCATCGACTCGTGCAGCGCGTTGAAAGTATGAAAGAACTCTTCCTGGGTGCGCTCTTTCTGCGCCAGGAACTGGATATCGTCCACCAGCAGCACGTCCACGTTGCGGAACTTGTCGCGGAAGCTGGTCATCTTGTCGTAGCGCAGCGAGTTGATCATCTCGTTAGTGAACTTCTCGCTGGAGACGTAGCAAATGGCCGCTTGCGGCAGGCGTTTCTTGATTTCGTGCCCGATAGCCTGCATAAGGTGGGTCTTGCCCATACCGACGCCGCCATACAGGAAGAGCGGGTTGTAAGCTTTCGACGGGCGTTCGGCCACCGCCTGGCAGGCCGCGTGAGCAAACTGGTTGCCGCTGCCGATCACGAAAGCGTCGAAGGTGTAGCGGGGGTTGAGTTGGGCCGCTCCATCCCAATCGAATCGACCCTGGGAAACGGGGCCGGTCGTAGATGGGGAAACCACCGAGAGACTGCTCAGGCCGCCATCGTGACGCACCGGAGTAGCAGCCGGGTCATCATCCGGGGTTACGAACTTCACGTCCTGATATTCGAGTCCGAGATTGTCGATTGCTTCCTGGATCAAATCAGCATACTTGTCGCCTACGTGACGAAATTCTACGGTGGGCACGCGGATGAACAGAATGCCTCCATTGGCGTGACTGAAGCGCGTGGGCTTCAGCCAGGTGTCGTAGGAGTGCCGATTGATTTTTTTCTCGAGCGCGTCGAGGATGCGAATCCAGGGGTTATGAGGAAGGCTTGTGCTTGGAACAGACATAAACGCTCATCTCAGGCCCGGCGGCTGGTTCGAGCCCACTGTCAAAATTCTGATCTGAAGAAATTCTACTTAGTGCAGAACGCCCCGTTTGAAGGGGAGCGGTTGCCTGGACGAAAGAAAATTTCCGAAAGAGAACAGGCGGCATACTAGCACAAAATTTTTGGTCGTGTGGAAAACTTCGTGAAGAATTTTTTGCCGCAGCTCACATTCGGAACGCTAAGAAATTCTTTTGTCAAGTAGCGGAGTTGTAACTGCCGCGAGACTGGTGCAAAGACTACGAGGCATCGCAAGAAGCGGCGAACGGCGCAACTGGCGCGGTATTCCGCTGACGTAAAAATCAGCGACCGTACGCGTAGTCGTGACCGCACCACCGGGGAGAGTTAGTGAAGTACGGTTGCGTCACGAGTGACGTGCGAGTCTTCTGCACTCATTCGCGCGGGCCCGACTTGCCATTTGGCGAAGCTGGCAATTGCAAAATTTCACTGCTTGCTACAGAGTTCTCAGCACACTAGTGAGATGCCGGGTCAGCAGGAACAGTAGGTCTCAACTGCATTCGCCGGTTTGCCCCTCCAGCCTGCGTCATTTATACTCATCGTTTACTTTAAGGCCATTGATCGAATCAGGAGCAGCGATTTTTCATGCCCAAGCGCACTTTCCAACCGAACCGGCGTAAGCGCTCGAAGAAGCACGGATTCCGCACACGCATGAAGACCAAGAGCGGCGCCGCAGTGTTGTCTCGCCGGCGCGCCAAGGGTCGTAGGCGGGTGTCGGTGAAGCCGGGATTCCGCGAATAGACTTCAAGTTTGCCTCTCATGCGTTGCCGGTGTTCAAAGGATCGTAATCCTGAGCGAGTTGGAAATCCTCCGACGGATTGTGGGTGAGCGGTGAGCGCGCAGGCCCCCCTGGGCGGGAAGTGCCCGGCCCCGATGTCAGGAAAAAAGAATTCCCGCAGTGGGCGGCTCTTGCGGCATGCGGATTTTGAGCGGGTCTACAAGCAGGGTCGCCGGCACTTCTCGACTCACATGACCGTGTTCTATCTGGGGCGGGCGGAGGGCGAGGGACTTCGAGTTGGCTTCACCGTGGGCCGCGTTCTGGGCGGATCGGTCGAGCGCAATCGGATGAAGCGACGTTTGCGCGAGTCAGTCCGGCTCAGTCGCCCGGCCGCTGGCGTCGACGCAGACGTGGTCATCAATCCCAAGAAGTCGCTGCGTACGGCGGAGTTTTCTGAGCTACTGGTGGAAGTCAGCCGCGCCTTCGAGGTTGTCGCGCAGAAACTGGGCGGGAGATCCGGAGGGAAACATCCGGGGCGCCCAGATCGTACATAAGTGGGTAGTGGCTGTTTGGTCATGAGGCAGATCGCAAGGCAAACCGCGCTTCTTTTGCTGCAAGGGTACAAGCGGTGGATATCGCCGATGTTTCCTCCGAGTTGCCGCTACGTGCCCACCTGTTCGGAGTACGCCATGGAGGCGGTGGAGCGCTACGGCGTTTGTCGTGGTGGTTGGATGGCGATCGCTCGCATCCTGCGCTGCCATCCGTTTGTGAAGGGCGGTTTCGATCCGGTTGTCGCGAGACATCGACAGACTCACGAGACTTAGGTCTGTTCTCAAGCTTCGACTTAGACGCTAGGAAGATTCGTACACGGTAAGCGATTGGCAGACTTTCAAAATCCTCAGCAAGAACCTGGCACGGAGCGAAGACTCCTACTCGTCTTCGCCCTGACATTTCTCATTATTCTCGCTTCGCAGCCTCTGCTGAAGAAGTTTGGGCCGAAATTTTCTGACACTACGCAGCCGAAACAGGAAGCGCCTGTGGCCCAGACAGTTCCCTCGCCGGCCCCCGGACTGTCCGCAGCTTCCGCGGTTGCTCCGCAGTCTGCAGGGACCAAGCAGGCATCGTCCGAAGCTGAAACCGTGGTCGAGAACGACCTCTACAAAATCCGATTCACAAATCGAGGCGGCCAGGCAAAGTCCTGGGTTCTGAAGAAGTATGACGATGACCAGGGGAAGCCCTTGGAGCTCGTCAGCCAGGCTGCAGCCGAGAAATACGGGTATCCACTTTCGCTCTGGGCCTACGACGAGAGTTTGCGGAACAAGCTGAATTCGGCACTCCATGTCACTCCCGCCGCCGGCACATTGAGCGCGCCCGCGGACATCAGCTTCGAATATGCGGATGGTGATGTCTCGGTCCGCAAGACCTTCCACTTCGATCACACTTACGTGGTGAGGCTCGAGACTTCAGTGTTTTACAAGGGCAGCGTGGTTTCGGCTTTCCCCATGTGGCCTGCGGGCTTCGGAGACGAAACTAACCCCGCGGCCTATGCCGCGAGTCGCATCGAGTACCAGAATGACGGTAATGTTGAGAGGATCCCGCTGAAGAAGGTGATCGGTGGGGATACGATCCACGGGCCTTTCCAGTGGGCGGGTGTCACCGATCAGTACTTTGCCGCGGTGTTTCTGCCGGAAGATCCGCGCAGCGCGGCCGTGGTCACATTGCACAATATCCTGGACAATCCCCAGGATCCGAAACATCCCTACGAGATTCTCGGCGCGGCAGTCGGGCAGTTGGGTGGACCGACGGTGGAACATTTGTATGTTGGCCCCAAGGCTCTGAACGTGCTCGAGACCGTGCCCGTCGCCGGCTTGTCGACCGGCGTTGAGCCGGATTTGCGCAGACTGGTGGACTTCGGCTGGCTGGGCGTCATTGCTCGTCCGCTATTTCTGTGGCTGAAGTGGACCCACAGCCACGTTGTGCCGAACTGGGGTTGGGCCATCGTCCTACAGACTTTGATTATCAGCCTGGCACTGCTGCCGCTGCGCATCGTGCAGATGAAATCTATGCTGAAGATGCAACGGGTGGCGCCGCAGCAGAAGGCCATCCAGGAAAAGTACAAGAAGTACGGCATGCGCGACCCGCGCAAGCAGGCGATGCAGGAGGAGATTGCCGCGCTCTACAAAAAAGAGGGTGTGAACCCAGCGGGTGGCTGCCTGCCATTGCTCGTTCAGATGCCATTCCTGTTCGCTTATTATCGAATGCTGGCAGTGGCAATCGATCTGCGACACGCGCATTGGCTTTGGATTCACGACCTCTCTTCGAGAGATCCCCTGTTCCTGTTGCCGGGGCTCATGGTGGTGAGCATGATCGCCATGCAGCGGATGACGCCGCAGGCCGGGATGGATCCCATGCAACAGAAGATGATGAACTGGACGATGCCCCTTATGATGGGCTTCATCTTCTTCAATCTTGCCGCGGGGTTGAACCTGTACTATGCGGAAAGCAACTTGATTATGATCGCGCAGCAAGCGGTCATGAATCGCACCAAGCTTGGCCGTGAGATGCGTGAGATGCTGGAGAAACGCGCGCGCAAGAAAGACAAGTAAAGTCACTGGTCGTCAGTCGTCAGGCAGAGAAACGGGCTTGCTGTAGGCTGACAACTGATCGCTGAGAGCTGATTTGCCATGCCTATCGCTGACAAGATCGCTGCCGCTAACAAAATCAATGAACTTCTGCGTGGAGTCGTGGCCAACGCCGGACTGAAGCTGAAGTATCGCATCACCGTGGACCCGCCGCTTGGTGAGGAGCGCGACTGGGAGAGGCCGGAAATTCTGGTGGAGTTCGCAGGGCCAGATTCGCCGCTCATGCTCGAACGGGGGGCGGAGCTGCTGCGTTCCATCGAACTGATCGCGCTGGAGATGCTCCGCCTGCCGGGCAACGAACACGAAAAAGTCTCTTTCGATTGCATGAACCACCGGGCAATGCGTCTGCAAGAATTGCGCATGGCGGCCAGCGTAGCCGCGGAAAAGGTCCGCAAGACGGGGGCGCCTTACAAGTTCGCACCCATGTCTTCAAGGGAGCGCCGCATCGTGCACCTTGCATTGCGTGATGAGGCAGATCTACGCACCGAAAGTGAAGGCGAAGGGCTGCGGCGACACGTCGTGGTCTGCACGAAAGACTATAAGCCCGCCGGGAAGCCTGGGCGTCGAACCCTTCCGTAGCAAATCTTCCCGTGAACCTCGACGACACGATCGTCGCCGTTGCCACACCGCCCGGCCGGGGCGGCATCGGAATAGTCCGCCTTGCCGGGCCCAAGGCCAAGGGCATCGTTGCTCCCCTGCTTCGCCTGAAGCACGAACTTGAGCCGGGTCGCGCAATCTTCGGAGAGCTGATCGAGCCCGGAGCGACGGCTCCCTCTGTCGATGAAGTCGCTGGCCAGAGCAAGACGCGGAGAGAAGGGTCTAGTTCACCTGGGCAACGCATCGACGAGGTTGTTGTCACCTATTTCGCCAAGCCGCACTCCTATACCACCGATGACATCGTGGAGATCTCTGCCCACGGCTCGCCCGTTGTGCTACGGCACGTTGTGGAACACGCACTCGCCCGGGGAGCACGACTGGCTCAGCCGGGGGAATTCACCATGCGCGCCTTCCTCAACGGGCGAATTGACCTGACGCAGGCGGAAGCTGTCCGCGATCTGATCGAGTCGCAGACTCTGTTTCAGACGAAGATTGCCGCGCAGCAACTGGAAGGCGCGCTCTCCAAACGGCTGAGGCCCATCAAGCAGAAGCTGGTCGAGCTGATTGCGCTGCTGGAAGCGGGCATCGATTTTGCGGAAGACGACATTTCAATCGCCGCGGACGCGACCATCCTCGAACATCTGGCAGAGATCGGCGCAGCGCTCGCCACACTCGCAAACAGTTTCGCCTACGGCAAGATCGTCCACGAAGGACTGACGCTTGCGATCGTGGGCCGTCCAAACGTGGGAAAGTCGAGCTTGTTCAACCGGCTCGTGGAGCGAGAGCGAGCTATCGTCACGGCCACGCCTGGTACGACGCGCGACTTGGTTAGCGAGACGGTTGCGATTGGCGGAATTCCGGTGCAACTAGTCGACACCGCAGGTATTCGCCGAGCGCTCGATGAAGCCGAAAGTATCGGCATTCGGAAATCGATGGAAGCTCTGACGGATGCCGATCTCGTGCTGGTCGTGCTGGACGCTGCCGAACCGGTGGTGGAGGAAGATCGTGAACTTCTGAAGCAGGCGGAAGAGCGTGGCGCGGGAATTATCGTTGAGAACAAGTCAGACGTCGCCAGTTCTCGATTTGAGCTTCCCGGCTCTCCGTTGCCTCAGGTTCGCACGTCCGCTCTTACCGGAGAAGGGATTGACATATTACGACGAGAGATCTTGCGATATGTCGGCGGAGAGTCGGGCGTTTCACAGGAAAGTGGATTTCTGACGAATGTTCGACAGCAGCGACTTGTACTCGATTCCCTTGAGGCCCTCGCTGCCGCGAAGACTGCGATTGCAAACCGGGTACCTCATGAGATGTTACTGCTTGACCTCTACAGCGCGCTGCGTCCACTGGATGAGATAACCGGCGCGACCACCACCGATGACATTCTGAACCTCATCTTCAGCACATTCTGCATCGGGAAGTAGTGTGAGCCCACTGAAATTCGGCCTGAAACACTGACCCCTCTACAGCGCGGCACGTGCCTTGATTGCGCCTAGCGCACGGTCGCACTACTACGCTGAGTAGGAGGTGCGGATCTGGAGAATTGGCGCGCAACTTGATACATTCGAAGCATTCCCCTGGCCGGAGAATGCATGTCGCTCGTAGTTAAGCTCGAAGATGATCTGGGTGAACGCAGCGAATGGGTGATCCTGCATGGGGTAATCCCCGCAAACGACGAGCGCGCCTTTCCTGTGCTGCGCTGCATCGATCCCTTTGGCAAGACGGTATTCAATCACCTGCAGGCGGATGCGTTTCTCGAGGAATGGGAGCGTGTCAAGGACCGGGCCCGCGACGAGTCCCAGCGAGAGGCGTGGCAAAAGGTGAAGGAAATGGCGGAAACCTGCAAATCCGACCGGGATCTGTATCTACGGTTTGTCGGCCATTGACGATCTCGAGTTATTTCGACAACCCTCCCAGGGCCTCTCGAAACAGCATGTCGAACGACACAGCTTTTCCGGCCTTTACTGCGCTCGCCAGGGTTTTCTCCGCGGCGGCGCGCTGATATCCCAAATTCAGCAGTGCGGAAAGCACGTCTTCCTCAACCGCGCTCATCACAGGCGAGGCCGGTTCCTGGCCCGCGGCTTGCGGCGGCAACTTGTCGCGCAGCTCCAGCACCATGCGCTCCGCCGTCTTTCTGCCGATTCCCGGGATGCGCGTCAACCGCGCGATGTCACTTTCGCGGATCGAGCCGACCATTTCGTCTGCCGGCATCCCGCTCAGGATCGTGATGGCCAGCTTGGGACCAATCCCGCTCACCGTGATCAGCTTCTCGAAAAGCTGCTTTTCGCCCGGGCGAAGGAATCCGTAGAGCCCGATCAGGTCCTCGCGCACGTGGGTGTGGATGTGCAGCGAGACCTCGCTGCCGACACCGGGCAAGTCTGAAAATGTGGGAACGCTGATTGTGACGTCGTACCCTACGCCCGCCGTCTCGACGATCGCCTGGTTGGGATGCTTTGCCAGCAACTTTCCGCGAAGATGCGCAATCATGCTGGGCACATTGTAGCGGGAAAACAGCATTCAGCAGCCAGCACTCAGCCTTCCGCAAGAGATGGGACTCCTAGAAACGGAACAGATAGGAGACCTTCACGAAAAACAGGCGTCCATCATTGATCAGGCGGGCACTCGTTCTCAGCAGGCCGCCATTGGGATCGATGGCAAGCCGGGGGTCGATGTTCTGGAAATCGCTGTTGTACCCGACATAGATTGCGGTTCCCGGATGGACCAGATAAGTGAACAGGAAATCGCCATTGAACTGCTTGGTGGTCGGCACCGAAGTAAAGGCCGAATTGGCCAGTGTCGCGGTGTATTGCAGGATCACGCGGAACGACAGCTCGCGGTTCAGCTGCCAGTTCCATTTGGTGCGAACGATATGGTTGTTGAAGATGCCCGCGGCCGTCTCGCGATCGCGTAGTCGCGAGAAAAGGTAAGTATTGTCAATCCGCAGAGCTGAAACAGGACGCACCGAGATCACCACGTTGGCGGTGTCGGAGCGCGCCAGGAAGGGAATGCAGGATTGCGCGAGAATCTGCTGTGGCCCAGGGCACGGTGTCGTCGTGGAGGCGCTGGGTGGGATGAAATTCACGCCATCTCCCCACTGGTAGAAGCCCTGAAACTTTAACCATCGAAGGTAGCTGGTAGTCCAGACGATGGAGCTCGCGTGTTCATGGTAGTCGCGGTCCGCCCAGAGGGTCGGAAAATCAATCGGACGAAGCCGCTCGTGGAAGTCGGTGTACGGAGATAGAACCAAAGTGCTTTGCCCTTTGAAGCCAAAACTGAGACTGGGGTCGGTGAGCAGATCGAGACGAGTTCCATCATGTGCCCACACCCATTCCGTGTGCATGGTGGGTCCCCAGCTGACCAGCGGCCCGTTGTGCGGACGGAAGCGATAGTCGAATTGATTGAAAACGTCGCGAATGTCCACGCGGTTTACGAATCCGGGCAGACTGATGAAGCCGGGACTGATGTCCCGAAAAAAGGCCTCATAGCTGGTGTGCACACTGGAGTAGGCCGTGTCGATGTAGGATGCTGGTCCAGCCTGGTAAGTGCCCCGAGGACTCTGCGTGGAGCTCACCACGGACTGCATAGTCGCCGACCAGCTCGGGGTGAACTTGATGCGGCCATCAATGCCGCCGATACGATTGAATCCGCCCCCCGCCGGATATTCCTCATCGGTGTAGATCGCCCCGATGCTCGACTGCTTGAAAATGTCGCGGCTCACGCGGGCCAGATTGAAGTATTGGCGAGAGCCAGCCAGCGGGTCTGAAGGCGCCACTACGAGACCGGGGGCGCGGTCATCGGCGGTCAGCACTCCGATGGAGTAGGGGCCCACCTTCCCCGTGAGGCGGGCTCCATAGCTCGGGTTCACAATCTGCCGTGTAAAAAACAGGTCGATTGGCGTGCGGAAATAGTCGGCGTTCTCGATAAAGAAGGGCCGCTTCTCCGGAAAATAAACAGCGAAGCGCTGGTTGACCGTGACCTGCGGGTCTTCCGATTCGACCTGGCTGAAATCCGGATTCGCCGTTAAGTCGAGCACCAGGCTGTCCTTCAGAATGATCTTCGAATCAAGGCCGAAGGTGCCGCCAATCGCGCGATTCTCATAGTGCGGATTGGCGGGATCGCGGGCGTCCACATCGCGAAAAGAATTCAGAAGCCCATAGGGGATGAATTGCAGGTTTCGCCCAGGCGAGATCCCTTCCAGTCCGGTCAGCGTGGCTGCCTGTCCGAGTCGGCCCTCGACTCGATGCGATACTTGCGGCCAAAATGCATCTTCGTTCTCACGAAGAATGCCTCGGTACAGGATGATTCCCCATGACTGGTCCTGCGTCGCCGGAAAGCGCAAGCTCTTGAACGGAATCGCAAGCCAGGCCACGTACCCTTCCGGAGTCAGGCGGCCCTGGGAATACCACAGCGTGTCGAAGGAAGTATCGAAGTTTCCGCCGACTTCTTCGTGAGGCGTCTCGCTCCAGATCGCGTCCCATTGCACACCCAGCGGGTTGACCTGGAAGGCATAAGCCCGGCGCCGATCGTGAAAGGTATCGAGCATTACCTCGACGGTGTCGTCTTCACTCACGTCTTCGCGGCGCGACTCGTGTGCACGCACCTTGCCGCCCTCGTCGAAGCACACGAACACCACATACAGATTGCGGTTGTCGTATCCCAGATAGGCCTCCGTGCGTTGAGAGACGGGCGCGCCATCGTGCGGATCTCGCTGAGAAAAACCCGTCACCCTCGACATTTGCGGGGCGACGTCACCCAGAGGTTCCATTGTGGCGAAGTCATCGATGGTGGGTCCGCGAGTGAGGCGCGGGATCAGGACGGCCGGCGGGCCGAGCGTGCTCGTGGGCGCTTCCTGGGGCCGAGGAGTTTCAGGAAGCGGAGACGCGGAGGTGGACGATTGAAGGGTCTGAGCCGTCTGCGGCTCGTCGCCTGAAATCGGCGTGGCAGCCCAGACCCTCGGTCCGAGTCCGGCCCATGGGGCGAGAGGAGACAGCAGGCCCGCGATCAGTAATCGTCTGCCCAAAGAACCGTACACCCAGACACTCGCCCCGAGATCAGGATTCGTTTACGGTACACCCTGCCCCCCCGCAGGGTAGCTGAGCAAGATACACCATTCATGGGCGGTTCCCAAGTGTCGTTGGGGATGTCAGTACCCCGTGTCCTAAAACAGGGAACTCTGCTTGCGGTTCGGGACGATTCCAAAATGCTCGTAGGCGAGCATGGTCGCGACGCGCCCGCGCGGGGTGCGGTTCAGGAAGCCAATCTGGATCAGGAACGGCTCGTAAATTTCTTCAATGGCGTCGGGTTCTTCGGCCAGTGCGGCCGCCAGCGTATTCACGCCCACGGGGCCGCCTTGATATTTCTCGATGATGGTCAGAAGGAGCTTGCGGTCCACTTCGTCGAAGCCGTGCTGGTCAACTTCCAGCATCTGCAACGCGGCCTGTGCTGTCCCCTTGTCGATCCGGCCTCCGCCACGCACCTGCGCATAGTCCCGCACCCGTCGCAGCAGACGGTTGGCGATGCGCGGCGTGCCGCGGGAGCGGCTGGCAATCTCCACGGCTCCCTCCTCATCGATCGCCACACCCAGAATCTCGGCCGACCGTTCCACGATGATCTGCAAGTCCGCGTGCGTGTAGAACTCCAGCCGGAGCATGATTCCGAAACGCGAGCGCAAGGGCGCGGTCAGGAGCCCGGCGCGGGTGGTCGCGCCCACGAAGGTGAAGGGCTTCACTTCCATGGTGTGGGTACGGGCGGACGGCCCCTGTCCGATGATGATGTCGAGCTTATAGTCTTCGAGGGCAGAGTAGAGGATTTCCTCAAGCGCAGGCTGCAGGCGGTGGACCTCATCGATGAAAAGGACCTGCTTGTTCTGCAGATTGGTAAGGATCGCAGTGAGGTCGCCCTTGATTTGCAGGGTGGGCCCAGAGGTCTGCTGAAAGGCGACGCCTAGCTCATTGGCGATGATATTGGCCAGCGTTGTCTTCCCCAAGCCGGGAGGTCCATAGAGCAGGACGTGATCCATTGCCTCGCCGCGTGAGCGGGCGGCTTCAATGGCGACCGCCAGGTTCTCCTTCACCTTGGCTTGTCCAATAAATTCGGCCAGCCGCTGCGGCCGCAGCTTGAGCTCAAATGAGGAATCGTCTTCGACCGGTGCCGCAGACACCAGGCGCTCTTTAAGATTCGGAGTGTTCTTCAGAGTGGCCACGCTACGGCGATAGTAAAGCGAAAGGTCCAGTGAAGCAATGCCGAGTTACAGGCAGAGATCACTACTTTGTGAAACAAAACCAGCGTTGAACATTGATCGTGTTCTAGTCGATCACACCCAAACGCGCGCCGTGAAGGTGTCCCTCGTCGAACCATGCCAGCTTGCGGCCGAAAAATGTATCCGCGCGAACGAGGCCGAATCGCTTGGAAACACGGTTCAAATCGGGAGTCCCTAACCAGAACGCCAGCGGGCAGTCACCAAAACGCTTCAGACGTGTCGCCAGCCACGAGCCTTCGTCGGAGGGGGTGGCAAGCATGACGGGTGTGTCCGGAAAGTGCGCCAATCTGGCCGAGAATTGGCTAGAGTCTTCCATCCGTGGTGCATCCCAGCCGTATGCCTTGCGAAATGACGTGACCGCCACAGTCAAGTCTTTCACTCCGAGCACGACCATACCAACTCCGGTCAAGCCCGTGTTTCGCATACTTGCAGACGGCCGGACTCGAAAGTCTCGTGGCGTCTTGTCCTGGATCATGAAGGGCAGCAGCGCGCCGGCGTGGCCGGGTCCCATCACAGCCGTCTGCCAGCGGATGGTCGTTCCGTCGGCCTTCGTCCGACCGCCCGACTCCGGTGCCGTGACCGAAATGCCGGCCGCTCTCAGACGGTCCCCTTCTTCCTGGATGCTCGGTGTACAAACTGCCCAGGCGCATGCTCCGGCGTCAGCCTGCATGAGGTTGGACCATCCTGACATGACTCCCGCAGCACTCTCGGAGCCTTTCATCGGGGCGATCAGTTCGAGGTAAGAGCCGTCCTCGAATCCAAGGAACGCCATATGGGTAACACCGTTGGCGTGGGGCCCGCCATATTCCGTGACCAGCCCGACACCGCTGAACGCCCGCCGCAACTCGTCAAGGCAGCTCCCACAGAACGTCACATGATCGATTGTGATCTTCATAGCTGAAATGGATCAGCAGCCTGCGTCCCGCGCCTTGCAGATCCCATGTGAGCGCAAGCCTAACCGGCTACTACCAACTAAGAGGACACGAGTACGGACTTTCTTCGCAAGGCATCCATGTTTTCTGCCGCGAAAATTGCGCCAGTGGTGTTCTACAATCCTGCCGTGCTCAGAGACCCTTGTTCCCGGCTAGCGTTGCTATTGACGGTCGCGACCAGCGTTTTCGTCGCGGGTCAGACCAATGCCCAGACCCCAGCCCCCGAGAATACTCCCAAGTCGAGTGACCCTGCGCTGGTGACTTGTGGCGACAAGCCGCCGTATGTCTCGCGCACCACGCGGAGCGACACATTCATCGCTCCCGACGGAAAACACCGTGCCTACGCTGAGGTGGAAGCCACCGCGCTGCATCCACAACCCCCCGCAGGCCATACCGGACCGATCTGCGTGAACAACTCCCGCATCTTCGTTGGTGGAGAAACCGGCGACTACAAAATTCGCTTTCTGCAGGAACCAGCCGATGTTGAAAGCGGGAACTCGGTGCGATTGGTCGACTGGTCGTCGGACGGCCGTCGCCTCCTCGCCGAGCTGGTGGAGTGGCAGTACGATCAGCCGGGAGCGACGCACAGCGTGCTGCTGTACGACGCGCGCAACGGCACGTTTCAGCAACCCGATCTGGCTCGCGCCCTCGCCAAGGCGTTCGGTCGCGAGTGTGCCGTCAACTTCCGCGTCCTGGGGTTTGGCACAAAAGGTACGATTGCTCTCGAAGCGCAGCCCCTGACCCCGGAAGAGGAAGAGGTCCAGGGCGTTTTGAGTTGCTCGCCGAAGAAAAGTCATTTTGAGATGGATCGCGCGACGGAAACAGTGGTGGGCGTGCCAGACGTTCCCAAGCTTCAACACAACGCCAAGGTGGAAGGCGCCCAGTCTAAGTAGCTCGGGCAATTCCGCCACGAACCAGATGCCGATTGAAAGAAAGAAGGCGGCCAGCCGGCCGCCCACTACTTATTGAGAACTGAGAACTGAACTCACTCTTCCTCGTCCTTCACATCTCCGCGCTCGCCCTTGGCTTTCTCGATGATCTTCTCCTGCAACTGCGCGGGCACGATGTCGTAGCGGCTCATCTCCATGTTGAAGCTGCCGCGACCTTGCGTCATGGATGTGAGGTCGGCACCGTAGGTCAGCATTTCCGCCATGGGAACTTCGGCCTTTACCACCGTGTTGCCAGCTTTATTGTCCATGCCCTGAATGCGGCCACGCCGGCTGTTTAGGTCGCCCATGATCGAGCCGGCGAATTCGTCGGGTACGGTGATTTCTGCCGACATTACTGGCTCCAGCAATGTCGGTTTGGCGACCTCCATTGCTTTCTTGAAGGCAATGCGCCCCGCCATTTGGAACGACAAATCGTTGGAGTCGACGTCGTGATACGAGCCGTCATACAGAACGACTTTGAAGTCCACTACCGGAAAGCCCGCCAGGTATCCACGGGCCGCGGCATCTCGAATGCCTTTTTCGACAGCGGGAATGAAGTTCTTGGGAATTGCACCGCCGAAGATGTCGTTGACAAATTCGAATTCCCCGCCACGCGGTAGGGGTTCCATCTTGATTTTGCAGTCTCCGTACTGGCCGTGGCCGCCCGTCTGCTTCTTATGGCGCCCCTGCACGTCCGCTTTCCCGCGGATAGTCTCGCGGTACGGCACCTTGGGCGCTTTCAGATTTACTTCCGTGTGATAGCGCTTTTTCAGCTTGGAGACGATGACCTCGATGTGCTGTTGCCCGGTGCCCGCAATCAGGAATTCCTTGGTTTGGGGGTCGCGGAAGAAGCGCAACATTGCATCCTCTTCCATCAGCTTATGGATGCCGGGGCCGAGCTTGTCTTCGTCCGCGCGGCTCTTGGGCTCGATGGCGAATGTGATAGCCGGTTCGGGCAGATTGACTTTTGGATACTGGATGGGCGCGGACTTGTCGCCCAGGGTGTCCCCAGTAAGCGTGTCGCGCAATTTCGCTACTGCACCAATATCGCCCGCATGCAGCTCGTTCACGGCGACGAAATTCTTGCCCTGCATCACTGAGATGTGAGCCAGCTTCTCCTGCACATTGCGTGTGAAATTCTGTACCGAGGACTCGTTCTTCAGGACACCGCTGTACACCTTGAAGTACGAGATGCGTCCAGCAAACGGATCGGACACGGTTTTGAATACATACAGAGAGAGCGCGTCAGAATCTGCCACGTGACGTTCGGGGGATTGACCGTTGCTCCCAGCAGTGCCGTGAAGCGCAGTGTGCTCCGTGCCGGCCGGGGTGTAATCCACCAGAAAGTCCATCAGTTTGTCGACGCCGACATTTCCCAGGCCTGAGGTAAACAGTACGGGGAAAATCTTGTCTTCGCGGATGGCGTCATGCAAGGCCGGAATCAGATGCTCTTCCGGAATGGTGCCCTTATCAAAAAACTCCTCCATTAGCTTGTCGTCACCCTCGGCGATCAGCTCTACCAGCTTCTCGTGGGCTTCTTGGGCCGCGGCTGCCAAATCGGCAGGAATGTCTCCTTCCTTCCCTTTCCCGTTGCCACCCAGCTCGTAGGTGTAGGCCTTCATTCGCACGAGGTCAACGACGCCCGTAAAACTCTTCTCTTTGCCGATAGGAAGTTGGAGAGGAACTACCGCCCGTCCGAAGGCCTTGTTCAGGGATTCGAGCACGCGCTCGGCGTCGGCACGGTCGCGATCCATGCGATTCACCACAATCACGCGCGGCAGATTGATTTCTTCCGCATATCCCCAGACGCGCTCGGTGACGACTTCGACGCCTGCGACACCGTCGACGACCACCAGCGCCGCCTCCACGGTCGGCAGCACGGTCTTGGCCTCATGCACGAACATGTTGAACCCGGGGGTGTCTACTAGATTGAGCTTGGTCTTGCCCCATTCGGCGAAGGCGATGCCCGTTCCAATGGACATCTTGCGGGCAATTTCCTCCTCGTCGTAGTCAGTGGGGGCAGTTCCATCATCGACCCGGCCCAGACGCTGGCTTGCGCCCGTGGTGTAGAGCGCGGCACTCACTAACGAAGTTTTGCCGGCATGGCCGTGGCCCACCAGGGCCACGTTACGGACATTTGCACCTTCGTAGACCTTCACGGGTTCACTCCTTGGATCCAAACGAACAGCTGTCGGGTCGCGCAGCAAAGCGGGATTGCTGCCCGCGACGGCAGGAGAGGCCACAGACCCGAGCAGAACATCCCACCGAAACCTCGAATGCTACCACAGGGAAAATAGGGGTCTCAAGGAGGCATGCGGCGAGTGTCATACCACAATAGAAATGTCCCCATCTTGTCCACAATAGAAATGTCCCTGTTTGTGTTTCACGGCGCTCCC
>UEXW01000061.1_pt1 | contig 45660 bp, 38 predicted proteins | sample 4301151 | NCBI WGS metagenome assembly UEXW01 (sample SAMEA4773176, study PRJEB27434) | metagenome | biome: 2259; feature: agricultural soil; material: soil | place: USA | collected 2014-09 | depth 0.25 m | reverse complement strand
ATACTCGGGTGGGCGGGCAGCACGGTCGTCAGCCTGATTTGACCAATCCCTTTCCCGGCGGCGTGGATAATCGCGGACCGCAAATCCGCAATGAGGTTGGATCGTCGGACGATGCATTTGATGTTTATATGGGCGGAGTGGAGTATCCGTTGGACTCGTCCCCGGTGTGGCACTACACGGGAAGAGATGGACTGAAAGCACCGCAGGTCGCCGCGGTCGAGCAATTCCACAAGGTGATTGAGGAATCGGAAAAGGCGCGAGAGGAACGAGAAAAGAAGAAGAAGTAGCGGGCATGCCGGCGAGTCGGGCAATGCCCATCCCTTACTTGTCCAGGTAATACTCCACCGAAGTAACCACGCGCACGGTCTTCATCATGATCATGCTGCTGTCCGCGGGTCCGAAGCCGGGTTCACCGGTGTCGCTGCCCTGGTCAGCGGGCAGGATCGAGAAGACACCCTGATTGGCCTGGCGAATGGAACCGACTTTGCTTCCGGAATCGGAGGCAAAGCGATCGGCAGCGGCGCGGGCGTTGCGCGTAGCTTCGGTGATCATGTCGGGCTTGATGGAATTCAGGCCTGTGAATTTGTAAGTGAGCCCCTGCCCCGGGTTCCCGCTCAGAACAATTCCTTTTGCAGAAGCAACATAGTTTTCTGCCCCGCGGCAGCGACTTGATCGACCCGTGACGTGCGTACGGTAACCTGCTGTTCGACAATGTAACGGTGAGCAGCGCGGTTGGGTCCTCCGTATTCGTTCGCCTGAGTGTCGACAACGCGAACAACGCCTAACTCGATTTCAGAGGAGGGAATGCCCTGTTGATCGAGAAATTGCAGGACCGTCTTTTTGTCGGCGCCTCGGTCTTCGCATACAGCAGCGAGAGATCGTCGCCGGCTTCTTTGTAAGTGAGCGGCCCTATGGCGAGATCGGACTTGACCTTACGCTCTACCAGGCCTTTGACGGTGACGTAGCGATCGCTAAGACGGGTCGTCTTGATCTGAGCATCCAACACCCAGCCCCAACGATCATTCCGAGCGCGACCAGAAGTCCGAGCAACACTGTCCCACGATTGATGTCGCTCGCTCCGTCCATAGATGAACCCTGGGTGGACTATGGGCCGAATTGCTTGGCTGTGTCCGCCAGTATAGTTCCGGCAAACGAAGGCGGGAAGCTTAAGCGCGAGTTGTGTCGCGCGCCCAGTTTTCCACCGCCTCTCGCATTTCGCGCAGTCGGCCTTCGAAAAAGTGATCGGCGGCTTCGATGATCACCAGTTTCTTCGGTTCCGGCAGTTCACTCACGAGTGCTTCCAGCTTTGCTTTCGGCGCGAATTGGTCGCGAGAACCGCTCACGAACAGCTTCGGTTTGATGCAGGTTTTCAGAAACTCGTAGTCGTAGGAGCGGTCGTCGATTGGGGAAACGGGCGCGCCCAGGGCGATAACGGCTTGCACGCGCGGATCGGGGCAGGCGGCGCGCAGGCCCACGGCGGCCCCGAATGAGAAACCCGCGAAGATCATGGGAAGATGGAATTCCTGGTCGAGCCAGTCGAGGGCTGCGCGGACGTCGTCGACTTCACCGATACCGTGATCGTGCTCTCCTGCACTCAGGCCAGTGCTGCGGAAGTTGAAGCGAAGCACCGGGAAACCCAAGGCGTTCAGGGCTTTCATGGCATGGAAGACGACTTTGTTGTGCAGGGTTCCGCCATAGAGGGGATGTGGATGGCAGACGACGGCAGCGTATTTGGCGTCAGGGACGCCTTCGTTGAGGAGAGCTTCCAGCGGACCTACGGGGCCGAACAGGGAGAACGAGCGGATGGAGGCGTGCACATCGTACAGAGTACAACGGGCTTTGAAAAAAATGGTCATGCGCGGCGACGTCGCGAGCACGGGGTCTCTCGACTACATTCGGCTAACGCCTCTCTCCGTTCGAGATGACAGGGTTTGGGGTTGCCGACATCTGGGAGGAGAAGTTGCTGCCCGAGGGGCGGGGACGGCCGTCGCTTCATAAACATCGTGTAGGGTATGCTCTCCGCATGGACGTCGTTGCGCTTATTCGTCAGCTGATTGACATCGAGTCGATCACCGGGAATGAAGCTGCGGTTGGAGATGCTCTCTACCTTGAGTTGTGCCGGCTGGGCTATCAGGCTCGCAAGATGGCGGTCGAGGGCACACGCTTCAATGTGCTCGCGACTTTGCCTGAGGAACCGCATCCCGCCATCGTTTTCTCGACCCACATGGATACAGTTCCGCCCTTTATTCCGTCGTCCGAGGACGGCGAGCGCGTGTATGGGCGCGGGTCGTGCGATGCCAAGGGGATTATCGCCATCCAGATCGCGGCGGCGGAGAAGCTTCGGCGGGAGGGAATCCGGGTTGGGCTGCTGTTTGTTGTGGGCGAGGAGCGCGATAGCCAGGGAGCAAAAACCGCCAATCAGCAGCCCATTGGCTCGCGGTTCTTGATTAATGGCGAACCTACAGAGAATCGCCTGGCGCTGGCATCCAAGGGAACGTTGCGGATCGAACTGACGGCTTCGGGAAGGATGGCGCACTCGGCGTATCCGGAATTGGGGGAGTCGGCGATTGACAAACTGGTTGTCGCGCTGACACGGCTGCGCGCCATGCCATTGCCTTCGACCGAAGGGATCGGGCCGTGCACGTTCAACATCGGACTGATTGAGGGCGGACGCGCGCCCAACGTGATTCCCGATCACGCCAAGGCGCACTTGCTCTATCGGCTGGTCGGGCCGACGGAAGAACTACGTCGGCAGATCGTGGGGACGGTGGGGGATCTCGCCAAGGTGGAGTTTTATCTGGAGATTCCTTTCATGCGTTTCCGCGCAATCGACGGCCTGCCTACTATGGTGGCCGCATTTACCACCGACATTCCTGCTCTCACACAATGGGGCGAGCCGTTGCTGATTGGGCCAGGGTCGATTCACGTCGCCCACACCGACGGGGAATACGTGGAGAAGAAGCAACTGGCTGAGGCGGTGGAGCTGTATTGCAGGGTTGCGAGGAAGCTGGTGGGTGGTTGTTAGTCTAGGGTCGATGATTGTTGGCTTCCGGCTTTTGGCTTGGGCTCTAGGCGTTGGGCGTTGGGCTCTGGGCTCTGGATCTGAGCGCACCTCTAGTTCCCCACTCCGGCTCCGTGCTTCTGCTTACATAGCTTGCATAGCGTCGGCGGCTGCGAGTTGTCCAGGCGGTGCTTTACCGGCCTAAACGTGCGCAGGTAAGCGAACATTGCCTTCAGGTCGTCATCCGTCAGATTCTTGTAAACCTTGATGGGCATGATGGGGCTCAACGCGCGCGCTTTGACTTGTCCGGTGTGCATGACTTCCAGGAACAGGGCCTCATCGTAGTAGGCGATTCCGGAAGGATCAGACGTGATGTTTGCGGCGGCAACAGTTCCCCACGGGCCGCCCAAGGCGAATCCACCAGCCCATTCCATACCGGGCACAGCTTCCCCTCTCGCTTGGGGGGTGTGACAGTCGGCGCACCCCGCCAGGTTGATCAACTGCTCTCCACGCCTCGCGGGATCAGAAGCGGGCTGCTCATTGACCGGGGATGCGATCGGCTCAGGCACGCTGCGAATCAGGTACTTCACCGGGAAGATAATCTCTGTTGGCGGCAGCGGATTGCGAACGGCGGGCAGCGATCGCAAATAGACGACGACTGAGGCTACGTCTTCATCCGACATCTGGCGGTAGTGCACATAGGGCATGATGGGGAACAGTGCGCGGCCGTCATGGCCGATGCCTTCGCGGATGGCGCGCGCCAGTTGATCGTCGGTCCAACGGCCGGCTCCGGTTTCGAGATCGGGTGTGAGGTTGGAAGCTACGATTTTTCCGGGTAAGCCTTCATAGGGGAGGATTTCGCCCGCGCCCTCCATGTTCTCGACATAGGGGGTGCCGGGTGCGCTCCAATTATGCGGAGTGTGGCAATACGAGCATCCGCTCAATGCCGTCGCGAGGTAGCGCCCGCGTTCCAGGCGTTGTGGCGTACGCTCGAATGTTCGGTTGTTGAGAGCGCGCGCCTTCGGACCAAGGAATGGACGCCAGCCGATGGTCAGAGTAACGGCGAGGACCAATAGGATCAATAAGGACATCACCGCAATACCGAGCCACTTTCCAAGACGTCCCATTTCGATCTTCCCTCCAGGTATGAACGGAGAATATCAGGGTGCCATTTCCCGGTGTCGGCTTCGTGCGGCAAAAAACGAATTACACTGGTAGACACCATGTCTGCCGACTCACCCAACTCCCTCGCGCAAGCGTCTTCCGCCTACCTGCGCTCTGCCATGCACCAACCTATTCGCTGGCACGAATGGGGAGAAGAAGCGTTCGCGACGGCGCAGCGCGAGAACAAACCGATGCTGCTCGACATCGGCGCGGTGTGGTGCCACTGGTGTCATGTGATGGATCGCGAGTCGTACGACGACCCGGAAGTCGCCCAGATCGTGAATGAGCATTTCATCCCGGTGAAGGTAGATCGCGATGAGCGGCCCGATATTGACAGCCGATATCAGGCAGCAGTAAGCGCCATCAGCGGGCAGGGGGGATGGCCGTTGACGGCATTTCTGACGCCCGACGGAAAGCCGTTCTACGGCGGTACTTACTTCCCCCCGCAGGATCAGTGGGGGCGTCCTAGTTTCAAGCGAGTGTTGACGTCGATCGCGAATGCTTACCGCGAGAAGCATGCGGACGTCACCGAGCAGGCACAGATGGTCGAGCGAACCATCTCGCATGCGGAGTCCTTCACAGGGCGAAGCGGGCGCTTTTCGCCGCGAGTGATCGATGCCATCGTGAAGTCAGCGCTCGGAATGTTTGACGCGCACAATGGCGGCTTTGGACAGGCACCGAAGTTTCCTCATCCGGGCATTCTCGATCTGCTCATAGAGCAGTACGGCCGCACGGGGGACGAGGAGGTGAAGAACGCATTCGTCACCACGCTCGAACGCATGGCCAACGGCGGGGTGTACGACCAACTGGCGGGCGGCTTTCATCGATACTCGGTGGATGAACGCTGGGTCGTGCCACACTTTGAAAAGATGTGCTACGACAACTCGGAACTGCTCAAGAACTACATACACGGGTACCAGGTCACAGGTACGGAATTCTTCGCGGGGGTGGCGCGCGACATCATTCGCTGGATGGATGAATGGCTGAGTGATCGGGAGCGCGGCGGCTTCTATGCCTCCCAGGATGCCGACTACTCGATGGAGGACGACGGCGACTACTTCACCTGGACGGTGGCGGAAGCGAAAGCGGCGCTCAGTGAAGAGGAAGCTGCGGTTGCTTGCCTCTACTACGACATTAACGAAATCGGCGAGATGCATCACAACCCGGCGAAGAATGTGCTCTACGTGCGGGCCTCGGTCGAGGAAGTGGCCAATCGGCTGAAGCTTGAGCCGGATCGAGTGCGAACAATCCTGGCGTCCGCGAAAGAGAAAATGTATGCCGCACGGCTTCAGCGACCGACTCCCTACGTAGACAGGACGGTATATGTGGGCTGGAACAGCCTGTGCATCTCGGCGTACCTCGAGGCCGCGAAGGTATTGCGTCTGGACGATGCCCGGCATTTCGCGTTGCGCTCGCTTGACCGGATCTTGAGTGAGGCGTGGCGCCCGGCGGAAGGTCTTCTGCACGTCATCGCATATTCAGATCCAAAAGCGACGCGGCGGGAGGTGCGCGGGCTTCTGGAGGATTACGCATTTACAGCGATCGCCTGTCTGGACGCATATGAAGCAACCGCGGATCTCAGCTACTTCAAATTTGCCAAGCAGATCACGGATTTCATGATCGAGAAATTTTTCGATTCCGTGTCGGGCGGATTCTTCGACACCCCGACAGGCGACGGTTCTCAAGCTCTGGGAGTTTTGTCCGCGCGGAGGAAACCCTTTCAGGACTCGCCGACGCCGTCAGGGAACTCCATGGCTGCGATTGCCTTGCTACGCATGCACGGCTTTACCAACGACGCGAGTTATCGCGACCGGGCCGAGCAAACCATGGAAGTGTTTGCCGGGACTGCGGAGCAGTTCGGAATTTTCGGAGCAACCTACGGCATCGCATCCGTGTATTTTTCGCAACCGCACACCCAGGTTGTGATTGTCGGCACGGAGGAAAAGGCGGAGCAGTTGTGGACCGCCGCCGCGGTGGGCTTCGCATTCAACAAAACGGCCATCCGGCTGACCCCGAATCAGGCGATTGCACAGAACCTTCCGCCTGCGCTGGCGGCGACGATTCCGAGTATTCCAGGGATCCAGCAAACTCAGGCGACCGCAATAGTTTGTTCGGGATTCAGTTGCCAGCCCCCCGTGTCGGATGCCGAGCAACTCTCGCGCGCCTTGCGCGATTCCTTAAAAAAGAAGCCCGCTGCCTAACCATCGCAGCTAAATCTTGAGTGAACGCAAAAAGAGGGCCGACGCGAGTAGTGAACTCTCGTCGGCCCACAGATCTCATGATTTGCGTACTGCGCGTTACTGACAGGTTACTTTGGTTATCTTGCAACTTTCTACTTTAAGCTGCAATTTGGGCCTTTAGCGGGTGGGCACATGGGTAGTGGGCCGCCGTCCGGAGCGGGAACTCTGGGGGCTGCGGCTGCTACAAATGTGCTCACAAACGCCAGCATCAGGAACAACGCCCTGATACGCTTCATTGGGTTCTCTCCTTACACGCAAGTAACCAACTTGCAGGTTACCAACGTGCGCCCGCATTATAACGCCCTGAGTCAAGTGCCTTAATTAATATTCCGCAACTTTGGTTTTACGGATTCCGAAACCGTCCAGACGGCTTCGTCGCAGAACGAGACAGGCCGGTTCCTTTCGCCGCCTCCGCGGAAGTTTCGACTAATTTCCTGCAAAATAAGGCGCGGGTGTCCAGTTTTTCGGACAAATAACATAAGTGGATGTAGGTTGGGTGCGGCTTAACGTGCGGGGGCCCGGTGGGGTGCGTGTCCGATTCCGAAACGTAACTGGAGCTCTTTTCGAGAGGGGCTAGGTCTTGGATACGGCGCGGCGGGGTAAGGGCGAATAGGTGAAGTTGGAGCGTCGGGTAAGGTTCTCGCCCACCTTAAGTTCCTGGGGCTCCACCGGCGCAGGGTCTGTGTTGCTCCGCGACAGGGCGCGGTCCACCATGCTTTCAAACATTGGGATGAGCGAGTCGGCCGCTACTGGGTGCTGAATATCGTTCAGGGATTGCTCCCAGCGCTGCGGCCGCAACAAGGCCGCCGCCTGCTCCCGGGCTGGACTCTTGACCAGCACGTATCCCATCCAGATGAGAATCGTAAGATTGTAGGCGACCATGTTCACGAAGCTGCTCAAGGTTTGGTTGTCGACCACGCTGTGCATGGCGACCAGGGAAAGTTCCACACTGGCGAAGGCGCCGAACCCCAGTGCGATCCCGAAACTCTTCTGCCGCCAGCTGGTGCCCAGGTAACGCGAGAACACCAGCAGGAAAAGCACCAGGCCACACTGCACAACCCGCACGCTGCGTTGCAGGGTCAGGATACCGGTAACCACGGGAAACTCACCACCAGCTGGCGTCGATGCGGCTACGACACCCGCCACCATCAACATGACCAGTCCGGCCCACTTAAAGAGCACCGACCCAAGATCCCGCAGCGTGTGGTAGGGCCGGAAGACGTCCAAAAACACTTCGTGAATGACCTTGAAACCGAGAACTACACTAACTGCGGTGGTCGCCCAGTAGGAGTAAAAAAAAATCGTGTAATAACGCGCATCGTGGAAGGGAAAGGTCAAAGCAAAGGTCACGATCTGGAAGACAACATAGGTGAAGAAGATCGGGAAATTGCGATGCAGTTTGCGCCAAATCATGATCGCCGCCACCACGGCTTGCAGGGTGGGGTGGGCGAACCAAAGCACGTTGTACGCGAGATTGGCGCTCGGACTCATGGCTTTATTCCGCCATCCATCAGCTGGAAGGCGGGTACTGTACACCACGACGCGTTACCTACAAAGAGGCTGCGCTCCTACCTTAACAGGTCCGCACTACGGATCAATGTACCAAAGTAATCGAAGGTAACTGTTACTCTGTCCGCCCTGTAACTCTTTGCTGTCGCAAACCTTAGAGGCCAGTCCCAATGTGGCGATGGGTCGGCCTGAGCCCACAGGTAACCTCGGAAGCCAGCTTTCCTGGTGTGTCAGGGCACAGAGTGGATATAGGCGCGCATCATGCGCACCTCATCGTCTTTCTCCGACAAGTCATGCAATAGGATGTCGCGAACGGAAACCACGCCTCGAAGCTGGTTACCTTCGCAGATCAGCAGGTGCCGGAAGCCGTGCCGCCGCATAAGGAAGCGGCAGGTTTCCATGTCCTCGCGCGGAGTGACGGTGAGGGGGTCGGCGGTCATGACCTCGCCCACGCGAGTCTTGCCAGGGTCACGGCCTTCCACAACCACCCGGCGCATGAGGTCGCGCTCGGAAAACACGCCTACCAGCATGCCATCCCGCAGTACGGGAACGGCGCCGATGTTACGGTCAACCATGGCTCGCGCCACGTCCAGCACACTCTGCTCGACATCCGCGTGATAGGTATCCTGACTCTTGACGAGATCGTAGATGCAAGACACGCTGCACCTCCAGCGACTCGGATGCGAAGTGGGGGGAGAGGGTTCGAAGCTCTTTTCGGGCGGAGTATACGACGAAAAGGCGGAGAGTTCAAAATTTCAGGGTTTAAGGGGACCAAAGCGGAAATCTGTCGCAATTGCCAGACCCAGCTTTCTGCCGGATCTGTGGGAAATCCAACGGAACCTGGTCTTGTTACGAATCCGGAAATTCAGGAGCGCGCCCGCAAGAGCTTTTCAGGAACTCCAGGTTCGCGAACGGGTTGCGCCGCGACGTTCTCCTCCAGAAAAATCAGGTAGGAGCAGTTCCACAGAGCAGTGGGGATGCTGCCGCGCGGCTGCGTGGTCAAAACGATGTTGTACACGTCGGACACAGGCAGTTTGTGGATGATGGAAGCTTCCGGTTTGGCTTCGACCAGCGCCAGGTACGCCAGAAACTGGTAGACGTCCGGGCTGCCTGCGTAACCTTGGGCGACGAAGGAAACTTCGGCGTGTTCATTGGAAAAATGCCAACCCAGGGACGCAGCCAGGGCAACTGCCTTTTCGTAGGCATCGGGCGTCAACGCATCCGGCGCGGGATTGTCGAAAACCAGGCGGAGTTTGCGCTCGTCCTCACGGCTGAACTCGCGCACTTTGAGGGAACCGGACTTGGCGGTGGCCTTCCAGTCGACGTGGCGTGCGGAATCCTCAGGCATGTATTCCCGAATGCGGTAAAGGTCGTACCCGCGTCCGCGAACGAAGGTCTCGAACTCGCCCGTGATCATGGGCAGGATATCGAGAAATTCGTCGGTGGACTCAACTGCCGGATAGACCAGCACTGTGCGCGCGAGTGGGACGCGGCGGGTCTTGGTGAGGAAGGCAAACGGAAAGCGGGTCGCCAGCCCGAAGCTATCTTCGGCATAGCGTCCGCGGCGCTGGAATCGCAGCTCGAGATCGGCGGACAGTTCGGCTTTCGGCGCGAGATAAGGAAAGTATGCGAAACCCTCGAAGATGCCAGGCCGGGAGCCGTCATTGACGATGCGGCGCACGCGGCGGTCCGGCAAGCGCACCCATTGTTGCTCGGGCGAACGCTTCGGGGGAAAGCCGAACGTGGCGGGCTCCCAGAGCCATTTCTTCACGGCTTTCTTTTTCTTGGAAGGAACGACCTGAATGGAGAACGAGGGCAGCCAGCGCCGCGGGTTGTGGAGCAGGATGCGTCCCAAGACGGGTTTGCCGGCGAAGACATGTTCCGGCAGCCGGATGTCGAGTTCCAGATCGCGCAGTACGAGCGCGGAAACAACGCCCGAAACCAGCATGGCCGCCAGCATGGCGGCCACCACGATGTAAAGCAGGTTGTTGCCGGTGTTCAGGGCAGCGATTCCGATGAGCAGTGTGGCGATCGCGTAGATGATCCCGGCACGTGTGACTTCGTAGTCGACTGCGTCTCGAAGGCGGTCGCTGACCACTCGACGTGCGAGATGGGGAACCGTGGTGAGCCCAACCAGAGTGGCTAGAATCAGCGCCGCGGAGGCCAGGATCAGGGTTGCCCAGACATTGCCGGATTCACGGGAGACGGTCGAGAACAAAGCGGCCGCGAATGCCAATACCAGGCCAACAAGTGCAAGCAGGAATTTGACCCAGAGATCGGCTGACTGCGAGCGGACGAACTCGACAAGGCGCGCGATGCTCGCATCTCCCACGCGAGGGCGAGACGATGGATCGACAGGCCCAGGGAAGGCTCCCGCGATAACCGGCGTACTCTCTTGTGGCTCCGTCTTGGAATCGTTTCTCATGACGTCCGGGGCACTCCGAGCGTAGCACCGGGGCTGCGCAGCAGCAATCCGGTTGGGGGTGTCTTTAGGCTTTGGTAACCGGGCGACTGTCCGGAACCCGCCGTCAACAATTATCGCGCTGCGCGCGACGAACGCGCGGCGCGCCCTTCGGTCCATCCCTAGCGACGTTTTTTTCGGTGCCACAGCCATAGGAACAGGATCGACACGGCGGCGGCTATGGCGACGCCGATGTTGAGGTCCTTGATGTAGACGATGAGTCGGTCCCAATGCTTACCAAATTTGTAGCCGACGAAGGAGATCACACTCACCCACAAGACGGCGCCCAAAAAGTTGAAAATGGCGAAACGCTTCCACGACATGCGAAGCACGCCTGCCAGGGGACCGGCGATGACGCGCAGGCCGAGAATGAAGCGGGCGAACAAGATCGTGACCGCACCGTACTCGTCAAACAACCGTTCACCGCGCTCGATGGTAGACGCCGGAATGCGAAAGAAGTGGCGGTAGCGATCGAGCAGAGGGCGGCCACCGCTATATCCGATGGCAAATCCCAGGTTGTCGCCCAGAGTGGCGGCGCAAACCGCCACCAGGATGATGTAGGGGAGTCTCAGTTCGTCTTGCGAGTAAGCGAGGAAACTGGCCAGCAGGAGTATTGTTTCTCCCGGCAAAGGAATACCGGCATTCTCGAGCAGGAGAGAAATGGCGACTGCCCAATAGCCATAGTTTGTGATGTAACCCCGAAGGGTGTCGAGAAATTCTTGCCCCATGCAGGCTTTTCTAAGCGCGTGCTGATCTTACAGCCTTGGCCGGGTCGGCTGCACATCGGGCACGAAGTTAGCTGGAACTGCTCCGCATGAGGAACTCAATCAGGGTCTTGTTGAATTGGTCGGGTACTTCCTCATACGGCAGATGACCCACCCCGGGATAGACAACCAGTTCACTCTGTTTGAAGTAATGACGCAGCTTCTCCGCGGATTGCACGTAGACCGCGGCATCCGCCGAGCCCCAGATCAGCAAGGTGGGCAGGTGACCGATCTGCGGAAGGATCGCCTTCAACTGCTGCAGGCAATCGGTCCAGTGGCGCACGATTCCCACGGCGTACTCGAAGCTGCCAGGAACGGACACAGGGGCAACGTAGCCCTCGAGCGTGCCCGGCGGCATCCTCTTCGGATCACCGTACAGGCGAGCAAGCCAGAAGGGAAAGGTCCAAAGCATATGGTCCACGCTGCGCAGGAACAGCGATGAGCCCAGTTTGCTGCCGAGAAAGGGTGCCAGACGGCGTCCATGCGGAGACCACGGGTTGACAGGCGCGACCATGATCAACTTGCGCAAATGGAGATCGGGACGCTGGGCGCAAATCGACGCAGCCATCATGGCGACCGCGCCGCCATAGGATGTTCCCAGTAGATTAAAGGACGTAATACCGACCGCATGGATGAACCGGAGCAAACGCTCCGCACTCGAACGCAAAGAGCAATCCAGATCCGCGGGGCGATCCGAAAAGCCGGTGCCTATGCTATCGACCGCATAGACATTTGCATGACGAGAAAGCGCGGGAATTGTGAATCGCCAGGAAAATGAATATCCCATGAGCCCATGGAGAAGGATCAACGGAGGGCCGGACCCTGCGCGCAAGTAACGCATCCGCGCGCCGTCGACCGTAGCAAACAACTCCTCGACGGGCGGAGCGTTCTGCGGAAAAATTTGCTCGGCGATGTTGGCATCCACCATCGTATCTTCCAGTTGACGGACAACTCTTTTCAGTACACGGGACTCTATGTAGGTGATATCGCCTCTGTCGCTTCTGTGATGGGGAGCTTCGGCTCCCCGTTTTTTAAGCGGCGCGACGACGCTTTCTGCCCAGGAACTTTCGCAGCACGCGGATTCCCTTGTCGACGTGCTGCTCCTGCAAGAGGAACGGGGGCAGGAAGCGCACGACGGTGTCGTGGGTACTGTTGAAGAGAACACCCTGGGCCAAGGCTTGCTCGACGATAGGCCGGGAGGGGACCTCAAGTTCAATCCCTTGAATGAAGCCGCGTCCGCGGACTTCTTTCGCAACCGCATAATCCTCGACCAGTTGCTGTAATTGCTGGGTCAGGTATTCACCGACGTTGGTGACATTCGCCAACAAATTCTCTTCTTCGACGATCGCCAGGTATTCGAGCGCGACGCGACAGGCCAGCGGCCCTCCACCGAATGTTGTTCCATGTTGTCCGGGAGAAATGGCCGATGCGAATTCTTCTTTCGCGAGGAATGCGCCGAGAGGCAAGCCCGCAGCGATGGGTTTCGCGATGGCCACCATGTCAGGGGTCACGCCGAATGCCTGGAAGGCGAAGATGTTGCCGGTGCGGCCCAGCCCGCATTGGATCTCGTCGAAGATGAGGGCAGCTTTGTGCCGGTCCGCAAGTGCACGGCATTCCTGCAGAAACTCAACCGAGCATTCGAAGATGCCACCCTCTCCGAAGATGGGCTCGAGCACGATGGCGCAGGCGTTGTCGTTGACGGCGGCGCGCAGGGCCTCAGTGTTGTTACGGGGAACGAAGGTGACGTCTTCGAGCAGCGGTTCGAAGCCTTTACGGTGCTTGTCCTGGCCGGTGAGCGATAGCGCGCCGAAAGTGCGTCCGTGATAGGAACCTTCCAGGCCGATCATGCGGCTCTTTCCGGCGCCGCCGACCCGATGCCCGGCCAGACGCGCCAGTTTGATGCAGCCTTCAATCGCCTCAGTACCACTATTGGAGAAAAACGCGCGCTGCATTCCGGAGAGAGAGCACAACTTCTCAGCCAGCCGCCCCTGGTATTCGTGGTAGTAGAGGTTCGAAATGTGAATCAGCTGGGCCGATTGTTCGCGAATCGTCTTCACAATGCGCGGATGCGCGTAACCCAGCGCGTTCACTCCGATGCCCGAAACCAGATCGAGGTACTTCTTACCCTCGAGGTCGTAAAGGAAAACGCCCTTTCCTCGTTCGAAGACCACTGGGTAGCGGTTGTAGGTTTGCAGTAGATAGCGGCGTTCGAGGTCGGCGATCTGCTCTAGGTTTGTCATGGAAAACAGAATTCTACCCGAGGGACCTGTGAACCGGGAATCGCTCGTCGCGGCAGGGCACTTTCGATGTAAATACAAGATCTAAAAGGGGAATACGGAAAGGCAGAGAAACCTTCCAAAAGCCGTATGCGCTGTTCGGCAGAGCTTCTATAATCATGGAAGTCGTGTGAAGTTAGCGACTTAGCGGTCTGTGGAAGGTTCAAAACGTGGCAGTGAAGTTGCTAATGTCTTTACGGGGAAGCTCGGAGCCGCCGCGCCCGGCTGGCTTGGTGTCCCCGCGCGGGTCCATGAACAAAGACTTCCAAACTCGGTTTACGGCAGGGTTCTTGTTCCTGCTGACCGTGGCCGCTTGCGTTTTTGCCTGGATCAATTTCCAAAAAGGACACGAATTCCAAGCGCCATGGGATGGCGTGTGGTGGGTTGAGCGTGGTGGACGTCTCGTCGCGGACCGAATCGAGCCCAACGGGCCAGGCGACAAAGCGGGTATCCGTGGAGGCGACCAACTCACCAGCGTAAACGGCCGCGAGGTAAAGACCACCCCCGGGTTGCAACGGCAACTTTACGGCAGCGGTGTCTGGTCGAAGGCTACCTATTCGGTGATCCGCAACTCGATTCCGGTGGATTCGGTCGTCATTCTCATTCCCGCGGACCGATCGCTGAATGACTGGCTGCGGCTGATTGCACTGATCTATCTGGGCATCGGGGTCTATGTTCTGCTGCGCCGTTGGACGGCGCCGAGTGCGACCCATTTTTATATCTTCTGCCTAGTTTCGTTCATTCTGTACTCGTTTCACTACACCGGAAAACTGAATGAGTTCGACGAAATAATTTTGTGGAGCAACATCACGGCCTGGATGCTCCAGCCTGCCCTGTTCCTGCACTTTGTCCTGACGTTCCCGGAGAGACGTGAGTTCGTGCGCAAGCACCGGTGGGCCGTCGCGCTGGTGTATGTGACGGGAGCGGTTCTGTTGGGAATCCGTATTGTGGCGATGAAGTTCCTGGTGGCCAGCGAACGACTGCGCTGGAATCTGGATCGAGTGGAAATGCTGTACCTAGCCAGCTTCTTTGTGCTTTCGGCTGCGGTGTTGTTGAACAGCTACCGCCGCGCCAGCACCCCGATTTTGCGCCAGCAATTGAAGTGGGTCACCCGCGGCACCATTCTCGCCATCGCGCCCTTCACGGCGCTGTACGTGTTGCCCTATCTGAGTGGTTCTCTGCCGACCACCGCCATGAAAGTGTCGGTGCTGTCGTTGGGATTGCTGCCACTTACCTTCGGATACGCCATCTTCCGCTATCGCCTGATGGATGTGGACCTGATCTTCAAGCGCGGCATGGTTTACACGCTGGCCGCGGTGGCCGTAGTGGGACTGTACTTTGGCCTGGTAGCCGGGATCGTGGAACTGGTTCATGCCCGGATTCCCAGCAGCGGTCCGGCAGGATTGATTCTGGCCATGGTGGTCACAGCGCTGCTGTTTGATCCGGTCCGCAAATGGATTCAGGATGGCGTGGATCAGTTCTTCTACCGCACCCGTTACGACTACCGGAAAACGCTGATTGAATTCGGCAGAGAACTGAGTGCAGAGACCGATCTGGACGCGATGCTGGCTTCGGTGGTGGACCGGCTTTCGAGTACGTTGCTGGTGGATCGCATTGCAATCTTCCTGGCGGCGGGCGAACAGGCGGATCACTTCGTTCTCGCGAAGTCCTTCGGGATGGCTCAGACCAGCGGCCTCGACTTGAGTTTCCTAAGCGTGCGGCGCCCCGAGATGGAAGCGGGGCACCTGTTCTTCGATAACACGCACCTGGTACCGCGAGAAACACCGGGCGCGCAGAACAGCATCGCCCGACTGGATTTGAACTACTACATTCCCTGCCGCGCACAGAGGAAACCCATTGCCGTGCTTGGCCTGGGCAAGACCATGGAAGGCGACTTCCTGACCAGCGAAGACATTGAGTTGTTGGAGACGCTGGCGGGCTACATCGGCATTGCTATTCAGAACGCGCGCCTCTATGCCTCGCTGGAGCAAAAGGCCACGGAGTACGAGCGCCTCAAGGACTTCAACGAGAACATCGTCGAGTCGATCAATGTTGGCGTGCTGGCGGTGGACCTCGCCGACCGCGTGGAGTCGTGGAACTCGCAGATGGAAGTCATGTACGCGCTGCCGCGCTGGCAGGCTTTGACTCGTCCTTTGAGCGAGATTTTTCCGCCGGAGTTTGTCGAGGAGTTCTACCGAGTCCGGCAGAATCCCGGGATTCACAACCTGTACAAGTTCCGTTTGAACACGCCGGCGGGTGAAGTGCGCACCATCAACGCAGCCATTGCTCCACTGGTGACGAAGAAGTTTAACGTGATCGGTCGCCTGATCATCATGGACGACATCACTGAGCGTGTGGAGCTTGAGGCGCAGCTCTCTCAGGCGGACAAGCTCTCGTCCATCGGGTTGCTCGCGGCGGGCGTCGCGCACGAAGTGAATACTCCGCTGGCGGTGATTTCGTCCTATACGCAGATGCTTTCCAAGCAGTTGCAGTCTGACCAGCCGAAGGCGGGCTTGCTCGAAAAGATTACGCGGCAGACGTTCCGGGCGTCGGAGATCGTCAACAACCTGCTCAACTTCTCACGTACCAGCGGAGCGGAGTTCGCCGACGTCGACGTGAACAAGATCATCACCGACACGCTGGCCTTGCTGGAACATCAGTTCAAGACATCGCGCATCACGGTCGAGGACGAACTAGCGGATCACTTGCCGCTGATCCAGGGCAACACGGGACGGCTGCAGCAAGTATTCCTGAACCTGTTCCTGAACGCCAAGGATGCGATGGCGGGTGGGGGACGGCTCCGAGTGGCTACGTCGAACGGCAACGGGGTGAGCGTGGCGGTTTCGGATACGGGCAGCGGCATTGCTCCGGAGCACATCGCGCGCATCTACGATCCGTTCTTCACCACCAAGACCGCTCCGCAGGAGGGCCGGAACCGGGGCACAGGGCTCGGGCTATCGGTCACTTACGGCATCATCCAGGAACATGCGGGCAAGATTCGCGTGGAGAGCCGCCCGGGTGAAGGAACTACGTTTTATCTGGATTTCCCCCTGACCAGGAAGGCCGTCAATGTCTGAAGCAGCCGTTATTCCGCGCAGCAAGTTGAACGATTTCGAGTCGCCAGGGATGGCGGGCTCGGTGTTGATCATCGATGACGAGGCGGAAATTCGCGAGTCGCTGCAGACCCTGCTTGAGATGGAAGGCTACGACGTCGAGACGGCGGCGACTGGGCAACAGGGGCTGAATCGCATCGGGCAGCGTCCGTTTGACCTGGTGCTGCTGGATCTCGCGCTTCCCGACCGCAATGGCATGGAAATTCTGGCGGACGCGCACGCTCAGGATCCCGGGCTCTCGGTGATCATGATCACCGCTTACGGGACGGTCGAAAACGCCGTGAAAGCCATGCAATCGGGTGCAGCGAATTTCATCCAGAAGCCTTGGGACAACGAGAAGCTTCTGGCCGACGTGCGGGCCGCAGTGGCGCGGCATCGGGCAGAAGAAGAGAACATTCAGCTGAAGCGAGCGCTGAAGCAGCGCTACAACTTCGAACACATCGTCGGCAAGAGCGAGGCGATGCTGAAGATTTTCGACCTGGTGGCGCAGGTTGCACCGAGCCGCTCGACGGTTTTGCTGCAGGGTGAAAGCGGCACCGGCAAGGAACTCATCGCCAAGGCGATTCACTTGCACTCGCCGCGACGCGAGCGCCCGTTTGTCCCCGTCAATACTGGCTCGATGCCGCCGGATCTGCTCGAATCCACGCTTTTCGGGCACGTTAAGGGCGCCTTCACCAGCGCGATCGCATCGAAAAAAGGCCTGTTTGAGGTTGCCGACAAGGGCACGCTCTTCCTCGACGAGATCGGCACCATGAGCATGGACACGCAGAGCAAGATTCTGCGCGTATTGCAGGACCGCAAGTTCATGCACCTTGGCGGCGTTCATGAACTGCAGGTCGATGTGCGAATTATCGCGGCAACGAACGTGGACTTGCGGCAGATGGTGCGGGAAGGCAAATTCCGCGAAGATCTGTTTTACCGCCTGAACGTGATCACGATCGACTTGCCGCCGCTCCGCCAGCGCAAGGAAGATATCCCGCTCTTGGTCGAGCACTTCCTGAGAAAATATTCCGAGGAAAACGAGCGGCAGTACCGGCGTATCACGCCGGAAGGACTCCGGCCGCTGGTGGGGTATTCATGGCCGGGGAACGTTCGCGAACTGGAGAACGTGATCGAACGCGCCGTAGTACTTTCTTCGGGGCAGGAGATCGGCGTCGAACTTTTGCCGGATCAGATCGCGGGTCGCGGCACGCCGTTCCCGGTGCTGGAACATCGCCCGGACGCGTCGCTGTTCGATATTCTGGAAGACTGCGAGCGGCGCATCATCACCGACATGCTGGAGAAGTGCAACTGGAACCAGACAGAAGCAGCCGAGCGTTTCCGCGTACCGCTATCGACCCTCAATCAGAAAATCAAACGGCTGAATATTGAGATCAAGAAAAAGGGACGGGAGTAGGAGGATGAAGGTCTCAGGTTTCAGGTCTTAGGTCTCAGCTTGCAGTTCTCATTGCCGGTTCTCAGCCTTCAACTCTCAGCCTTCTCGCCGTTCCTCCATTCGAGTCTTATTTTTGATTCCGCGAACATCAGTAGTAAACACGTCTTCGCGCTAGGACCAAAAACCTGATACCTGAGACCTGACACCTGAAAGCTGACGGCGGATAGCTGAAAGCTCAATCCTCCTCTGTTATAGTGCCGACAGGTGCGACGGAGCGAGGAATGGCAGCCGGAGATTTCCTGAGCAGTATCGAACTTATCTCCCCTTCGGAATTTGCCAAGAAGAAAATCCTGTCCCTGCAGGAATATTCCCTGCTGGCCGCACAGTCGGTCGCGAACCTGTTCCGTAAGCCCCTGTATGTTGCCGACATGCTGCAACAGGCCGATCTCATCGGATTCGGCTCGCTGCCGATCGTGTTGAGCGCCGTTTTCTTCACCGGAGCCGCCCTCGCGCTCAATAGTGCGACTACCCTCAGCCGGTTCGGTGCCACCACCGTCATCGGCCAGCTGGTTTCGATCGGCATCGTACGGGAATTGGGGCCAGTGCTCGCCGGGTTGGTGGTGGCAGGTCGCAACTCCTCGGGCATGGCCAGCGAACTGGGATCGATGATCGTCACCGAACAGATCGATGCCATGCGTGCACTGGGCACCGATCCGATGAAGAAGCTGGTTACGCCGCGCGTGGTGGCGACGGTCGTCATGCTCTTCTTCCTGACCATTCTCGGGGATTTGATGGGGCTGATCGGCGGCAACGTGGTAGCAAGGATTCTGCTCGGGCTCGATTCCCACGAGTACTGGAGCAATGCCTGGCAGACCCTGGTTTTCGCCGACGTATTCATGGGGCTGTTCAAACCTGTGGTGTTCGGTTTCATCGTGTCGACGGTCGGTTGCTATTACGGACTATCCACAAAAGGCGGCACGCAAGGTGTAGGCCGGGCGACCACCGAGGCAGTCGTGGCGGCGATGATCCTTATCATTGTGGTCGACGTCTTTGTGACACGACTGCTGATGGTCATTCTCGGCTCATAGCATGCCGACTCCTTCCCTACCCCTCGAGGCTCCGGTGGTAGGCACGCAGTCCCCGGAGAACGACGTCATCGTGTTCGATGACATCTCAATAGCTTTCGAAGACAAAGTGGTGCTCGATGGGATCTCCTTTCGCTTGCCCCGCGGAGAAACGAAAGCCATCTTCGGCGTCGCTGGTTCGGGGAAAAGCACGATTCTGAAGCTGGCCATTGGCTTGATCAAGCCCGACAGCGGACGCATCTACACACTGGGCGAAGACATTACGGCCATGCGGGAAGATGACCTGTTCGAACTTCGTCGCAAGGTCGGAATCGTCTTCCAGGAAAGCGCATTGTTCGATTCGCTGACCGTGCATGACAACGTGGCGTACCGATTGATGGAAGAGGGGACGGTTGACAGCGAAGAGATTGAGCGGCGCGTGCGGGAAGCGCTGCGATTTGTGGAATTGGAGCACACGCTCGACATGTTCCCTGCGGAACTCTCGGGAGGCATGCGGCGGCGAGTCGCGATCGCGCGCGCAATCATTACGCAGCCAGAGACGCTGCTCTATGACTCGCCCACCGGCGGCTTGGATCCGGTTACGTCGACCACCATTGTCGAATTAATCGTCAAGCAACGCGACGTTTATAAGACCAGTTCGCTCTTGGTCACGCATCGCCTGCAAGATGCTTTCACCATGGCGAACCACTACTTCGACACAAAAACAAACCAGATGCGGCTGGCTCCGCCCGGTGGGCGGATTGAGGTTCCCCTATCATTTCTGATTCTGCGCGACGGAAAAGTTATTTTTGATGGGGACCTTCCCACCCTGGCGCAAACGCAGGACGAGTACATTCGAGAATACATTTCCTGATGCGCACAAGCGCTGCCACTCCATGGTTGATCCGGCCTGCGGTGCCTGTGATCGCCTGGATGACCGAGCGCTACATTTCGCATCATCGCGCGCGACTCTTACCTGACTCAAAGCCGATCGAACCGACCGTCCTATCCCTGTTGGAAGGATTTTTTTCTCCTGACCTTCTCGAGCAAACCCGGGTGATCCGCGCAACCATCCCGAACCCAAAGTTCTACCCTCTGGCCAAGATCATGGGTATCGATGGTGTGCTGGAAATGTCGTCGATCGGAGCGATCACACTGCAGGACTTGGTGGCGTACCCGGATGGCTTGGATCGGAGCACGCTGTTTCACGAACTCGTACACGTTGCCCAGTACCGGGTACTAGGGTTGCGTCGTTTTGCGGCTCTCTATGTCAGAGGATTCCTGGATGGCGGCGGGTACGAGGGCATTCCACTGGAACGACAAGCTTTCGAACTCGAGGACCGCTTCTCGCGAAATCCGACGAGCGTGTTCCCGGTCGAAGACGATGTGATTCAGCGGCAGAAGGCTGGGCGGCTGTGATCAAACGTCGACTCAAACTGACCTGGGGATGTTAACTCGCCTTAGCTGCTGCCGCCTCAGCAACGGCTTTACGCCGGGCTTCCACATTCTTCTGGATCATCGCAAAGCGCTCTCGGCCCGTCTTCGACCTCGTAATCAGCGTCTCGATATTGGCGAGGAATAGAGGATTCTGCATTTTTTCGCGAAGTTCTTTGAGGACCGGCTTGAGCTTTGCATAAATGAAATACATCTCCCCGCTGAAAGCCGGTTCCATAAAGAGGTCTTCGTCCAAGGCTCCGTGCAGGACAAACGAGGCCGCCATGTTCCAATAGCCCAGCACTTGGCGATACCAGGCATTCTCCTGGCCGGTTGAGCGCGTCACTTGCAGCACATCATCGACCGTAGTCGGCCAGAAACTGCCGACCCACCATTGGCGAGCTTTGCGAATCTCCGCTTCGCGGCGCGCTTCGTAGAGTCTCAGGATCAGTTCAGCATCGGCAGTCGTAGGCTTCTTCGGCATCGGAAAGGCCTCCAGAAGATGATGAGATTGAACAGCGAGATTTTAGATGAAAGAGGGGAGCGGAAGACACAAAACAGTTGAACCCAACACTAATTTTTCCCAAGAACGCGAAAAGTTAAGGGCGAGCGCCGCCGATAGCCGCCACACTGACCACATTCTCAAGATTGGAAGGGACGCTTAGCCGCCCGCTTCTGCAGCCTGGGCAGGTGGCGCCGCACGCTCGTAATCGCATTCCTTATTCGGACACGCGATCACAGGACCCGCTTTCAGGTTTTTCTCCACCAGGAATTCCTGTCCGCAACTTGGGCACTTCTCGGCAATGGGCTTGTTGGCAGACGTGAATTTGCACTTCGGATAATTCGAGCAGCCGTAGAACGTATTGCCCTTGCGGGCTCGCTTCTCGACCAGTTCGCCATCGTTGCAGAGCGGACACTTCACTCCGATGAAATTCTGCTTTACGAATTTGCACTCCGGATATCCGGAGCAGGCGGTGAACTCGCCGTAGCGGCCGTGGCGGATCATCAAGTTGCGTCCGCACTTCGGGCAGGGCTCGTCGAGCGGAATATCGGGAACGCGCTTCCCCTGATCCAGCCGGCGCGTGGTCTTGCAGTCGGGATATCCGGTGCAAGCCATGAACTGGCCGAAACGGCCACGCTTGAGCACCATTACCCGGCCGCAATTTTCGCAATACTCTTCCTGCGCCGTCTCCTGCACGTCCGCGGAATCGAGATCGGGCAGATTGATTGGATTCTCTTTCGTGAACGTGCAGCTCTCCGGATTCTCCTTATCGTACGAACTGCAAGCGTAGAAGGACCCGTGCTTGCCCCACTTGATGACGAGCGGTGAGCCACAGCGCTCACATTTCTCGTCCGTGGGCTTCTCCATACGCTTGATGTTCTCCATGTGCTTCTCAGCGTATTTGAGGTCCTTCTGGAACTTCTTGTAGAACTCGTCGAGCGCGTCGGTCCACTTCTCCTTGCCCTCTTCGACTTCGTCCAGTTCTTCTTCCAGACGCGCGGTGTAGGCCACGTCGAAGATGTCGCGGAAGTTTTCGATTAGCAGGTCGGCGACGACCAACCCGATTTCGGTGGGCGCAAACTTACCCCCGAGTTTGGTGACGTACTGACGCTCCTGAATGGTGGTGAGAATCGTCGCGTACGTTGACGGACGTCCGATCCCGCGTTCTTCCAGTTCCTTAACCAGCGAAGCCTCGTTGTAGCGCGGCGGCGGCTCGGTGAAGTGCTGCTCGGGCTTCACTTCCTTGAGCGTCAACTTCTGGCCGGGCTCAAGCGGAGGAAGCTTATGCTTCAGTTCCTCGTCTTCTTCGTCCTTGCCTTCCTTGGACTCTTCGTAGACCTTCAGGAAGCCGTCGAACTTCATGACCGATCCGGTCACGCGGAACCAATAGCTGTCGTTGCCTTGCTTGGCGTCGATGTCGACGGTGGTCTGGTCGAAGACCGCCGGCATGATTTGCGAGGCGACGAAGCGCTGCCAGATCAGCTTGTAGACCTTGAATTCGTCTTCTTTGAGATATTGCTTGATCGAGTCGGGATGGCGAACAGCGGACGTGGGACGAATGGCTTCGTGCGCTTCCTGCGCACCTTTTTTCGACTTGAACGTGTTCGCCTGTTCGGGAAGATAATGCGGCCCATACTCCTTGCCGATCATTTTGCGGACTTCGGCCAGCGCCTCATTGGAGACGCGGGTCGAATCCGTACGCATATAAGTAATGAGACCGACCAACCCCTCCTCGCCCAGTTCCACGCCTTCGTACAAGCGTTGCGCAATCATCATGGTGCGCTTCACGCTGAAACGAAGCTTGCGCGACGAGTCCTGTTGCAGCTTGCTGGTGGTGAAGGGAGGCGTGGCATTGCGGCGTCGCTCTTTTTTGTCGACGGAGCGAACCAGCCAGTCCGCCTTCTCGACGACCGCCCGGATCTTCTCGGCGTCTTCGCCGTTACCAATCTCAATCTTCTCGTCGCCCTTGCCAAGAAAACGGGCATCAAAAGCTGGCGGCTTGTTGGCGCTCAGGTGCGCATCGATGGTCCAGTATTCCTTCTTCTCGAAGGCCTTGATCTCGCGCTCGCGTTCGACGATCAGGCGAAGCGCGACGGTCTGGACGCGTCCCGCAGAGAGTCCTCGCCGAACTTTGTCCCACAGAAGGGGCGAAACCTGGTAGCCGACCAGACGATCCAGAACACGGCGAGCTTGCTGCGCATCGACCAGGTTCTGATCAATTTCGCGGGGATGTTCGAAGGCTTCCCGCACCGCACGCTGCGTGATCTCGTTGAAGGTGACGCGCTGGATGCGAAGTGGGGCGTCGTCTTTGGCTTTGGTCTTCTTCTTTTTCTTCTTGGTTCCGTTGGTATCGAGCTCATCGGCCAGATGGGCAGCGATGGCCTCGCCCTCGCGATCCGGGTCAGGCGCAAGATAGATGTGGTCCGCGGACTCGGCCAGCTTCTTCAGCTTGACGAGAACTTTTTCTTTCCCCGGAATGACGATGTATTCCGTATCGAATTCGTTTTCGATGTCGACGCCCAGCGTGCTCTTAGGCAGATCTTTCACGTGGCCGAGAGAGGCCTCGACCGTGAATCCCTTGCCCAGATATTTCTGGATCGTTTTCGCCTTGGCGGGCGATTCGACGATGACTAAGCCTTTGGACAATGTTCCCTCTGTTTCGAGAATTCTTTTGAAGCTAGCACGAATTTGTCTTTTGGAACAAGTTACGGACACCAGACGCGTTCTGGCTTCTAGCCACTAGCTTCTGGCTATTAGCGGGCTGTTCGGCTGCGTTCTTTCTGCCTGTCGGCTGTTCGGTAAAGGCTGTACGCGGGCTGAACCAGTGCAGTCAGCATACGCTGAATTGTCCCCAATTCGCGCTCAAGTCTCAAGAATTCCTCTTTCGGAAGAATCCGAAGGTCACACGACAGGAGCAAGTGATATTCCAACTCGCTCGCCGAGCCGCGCGCGATTTGCAAGAAACGCGTGAGTTCGCCATCCGAGCGACACCCACAACCCTCTGCAAGGTTTGCGGCTACCGAGACTGCCGCTCGACGTCTCTGGCTAGTCAGTCCATACATTTCGTCACGCGGAAATTCCCGAGTCGCGCAATTGAGTTCCTTAAAATCCTTCACGTCCTACATCCCTTCCCACCCCACGCGATAGTTCTCAGTCGGCTAGCAGCCAGTGGCCAGCGGTAGAAGCGTCTTGCACAGCTAAAACGTCTTCACGAAATTCTTTCCCGGCAGCTGCCGTACCTTTCCCGCCAGCTCCAACTCGAACAGGGCCGCGAAGATTTCAGACGACGACAATTCCGGCTCCAGGCGGTCCACAATCTCGTCGATGTGCGTGGCTTCATCCGCTTTGAGCAGGGCGAAAATCCTTCGCTGGTGCGGGCTGAGTAGGTTGTCAACTGGGAATAGAGATGCCGTGGCTTGCTCTTGGGATTCATCGGGCTTGGTAGGCATGAGCGCAAGTCGTATGTTTTCCGGCAGTTCCTCCCACACGTCCTCCCATGTCGCGACCAGCTTCGCGCCCTGCTTGATGAGCGTGTTAGGCCCCCAGGAGTTCTTGTTCGTGACGTTGCCCGGGACGGCAAACAGGTCGCGATTTTGCTCGAGGGCGCAGCGCGCCGTGATGCGCGTGCCACTGTATTCGGCCGCTTCCACCACCAGAACGCCAATTGACATGCCGCTGATAATGCGATTACGAATGGGAAAATTTTGAGGCGCCGCGAACGTGTCCAGGGGAAATTCGGAGATCAGCGCACCACCGAGCGCAAGGATCTGCTGCGCCAGTCGGCTATTCTCCTTCGGATAGAGGACGTCTACGCCTGTACCAAAAACAGCGACCGTCTTGCCTTTCGCTGCGATCGCACCGCGGTGGGCGGCGGTGTCAACGCCACGCGCCATTCCGCTGAAGATGGCGAGTCCATGCGCAACCAGATCGATCGACAGACGCTCACTAATCCGTAAGGCGCGGGGTGACGCATGCCTACAACGGCGATTCCCGACTGTGACCGGCCCCTCACGTCGCCGCGGACGTAAAGCAGCAGTGGCGGGTCATAAATCTGCTTAAGATGCTGGGGATACTCGGGATCATCGAGTGGGACGATGTGCGCTCCCGCGGCGCTCGCCTTTCCCAACTCCTCCGGGGCAAGTTCCAGCGATTTGCCCGTCCCCGGGATTGCGCTGATACGGCCAGCAGTCCAGTCGCCTCCAGTTCCGTGAGGGACGGTCGGAAAGATTGCCGCGACGTTGCCGAAGTGCTCGACCAAATGGCGCACGCGGGTCGGTCCCAAGCCCGGGGTAAGGCCGAGCGCAAGCCATTGCAGAGTCTGTTCACTGAGACACAAGGAGCCTCCGATTTCGGTCTACATGCCCGCAAAAAAGGCGTCCAGGAAGAGACTCACACGGCTTTGTTAGAATCAAACATAGTGATATGAGCCGTCTCCGCATTTCTACAATCTCTTTTCTCAATACTGTGCCGTTGATGTGGGATTTTGAACACGGATCGGCGGGCGCAGACTTTGACGTTTCTTACACGATTCCTTCCTCGTGTGCGGCCGATCTACAAGCCGGGAAAGCCGACATCGGGATCATCCCGGCAGCAGCCTACGTCCAGATTCCCGATTTGGCTATCCTCCCGGGAGTCGCGATTGCTGCCAGGCGTCCCGTGCGTTCGATTCTGCTGGTCAGCAAAGTTCCCCTGGAGAAGATTCGCAAGGTGGCGTTGGATACGTCATCCATGACGTCGGTTGCGCTGATGAAGATTTTGTTCGATCGGTGGTTGGGGTCGGGACGGTCGTTCACCCCGATGGCTCCTGACCTCGACGTCATGCTGTGCGACCATGATGCCTGCCTGGTCATTGGCGATACCGCACTTCGGGTGGATCGTTCCAAATACTTGGCCATTGATCTGGCCGAGGAGTGGATTCGGTTCACGGGGAAACCGTTTGTGTTTGCCTTCTGGGCCGTCCGGCGAGCGGCGCTGACCGATGTTTCGGCCGATCTAGCGGCTATTTTCCAGAATTCGCGAGATCATGGCCTGCAACCCGAGAACATCCATTTCATTGCGCGGGAATGGTCTGAGCGCGTAGGACTCTCAGAGGCTGAAGTACGCTCTTATCTGACCGAAAACATTCACTACCATCTGGACGCCGGCTGCATCGAAGGGCTGCAGCTTTTTTATCGCTATGCAGCGGAGTGTGGGGCACTCCCGCCTGCTCCCCCACTGAACTTCCTTGAGGTCGCAAAGTTTGCGATCACCTAGCGGCGCTTTGGGGCTTCCATCTCCGAGCGTATGAAAGATGCGCAATGACGCTGCCCTTGAGCGTATTCCTTGCCTCGAAGCTGTGGAACTGGGTTCGCCATCTGGGCGGGCCCGGACTGCTTCTGCTTGGCTTGGCGGACAACTCGATCATTCCCATGCCGGGCAGCATGGACGTCCTGACTATCTGGTTCGCGGTGCATCACCGCAGCCAGTGGTACTACTACGCCGGCATGGCCACCATCGGCGCCGTGCTCGGTGGCTATGTCACTTATCGGTTGGCTCGGAAGGGCGGAAAGGAAACGCTGGAACGGCGGCTGGGACCGCGTTCCGCCAACGCGTTTTACAAGAGATTCGAACGCTGGGGATTTTGGGCGGTCGCGCTGCCAGCCCTGCTGCCACCTCCCTTTCCGATCGTTCCCTTTCTGCTGGCGGCGGGCGCCATGCAGTATTCCCGCCGGAAGTTCCTGGCGGCGCTGGCGCTGGGAAGAAGCCTGCGTTACGGAATTCTTGCCTATCTCGGCGTGCTCTACGGCCGCCAGTTTTTGCGCTTCTTCAATAAGTACACCAAGCCGACCATGTTCGTTTTGATTGGGCTATCCGTCGTCGCGGGGATCGTTGCCTTAGTCACTTACCTACGCTATCAACGGAACGGCGAAAAGCCCAAGACTCGCCTGCAGCCCGCCAACTGATAGCCGCTAACAATTCTTTGCGTAGGCGTTACCTGTCCCCGAATCAATCACTTGCAGCTGGTAACCGGATTTTAACTGGAATTTTGCGCTCTTCTCTCATCTAATCGAAGCATGGAAAAGCATTCTTCTGCTAAACAATACATTTTTGCGAGTGACTTCGACCAGACACTGAGCTTCAACGACTCAGGTTACGTGCTCGCCGAGTTGCTGGGGATTTCCAGCAAGGAATTCGAGCGCAAGGCCACGGGTATGGCAAAGCTGAACCTGGTGCAGCAAGGCGGAGAGCTCGCGTATCTGCTGCTGCATGACCCGGAGTTTCACGACCGGGTACGCGTGGAACATCTCCACGAGGTGGGCAAGCGCATTCGGCTGAAGGAGAACATCAGCCGTCTGCACCGGATTCTGGACCAAGGGATTGCGGGACATCGTTTCGAGTTTTTCGTGGTCTCCGCGGCTCCGGTGGAGGTAATCAAGTCGGCGCTTGAGGGTATTGTGCCAGTCGACCATATTTACGGAACGCAGTTTCGCTATCACGCCTCCGGCCCAATTGAAACGATTGAACAGGTAACAGCGGGCTACGGCAAGGTTGCGGTGCTGGACCGCATCCAGAACGATCTGCAACTTAGCTCCGACCGTATCGTCTATGTTGGCGACGGCAGCTCGGACGTCCACGTGATGCTGCACGTCAACCGACGCGACGGCTTCACTATCGCTGTCTCTGAAAATAAGCACCTCGCACCCATTGCGAAGCGCACTGTGCTGAGCGACAACGCCCTGGGTGTATTGATCCCGATTCTGGAAACAATCGTGAACTGGGATCGCGTACAAATCCGTGCCTTCCTGGAAGCGCAAGGATTTTCGATTCAAGAGTGGGATAAGGTCTCGACCGACGTGGTTACCATCCGAGACAATTCGTCGGAAAGCCTGGCCGGCGCCATGCCGCGGGTGGAGGCTGCCCGTGTGTGATGCGATCGGCTGGCTGGCAACCGCGATCTTCGGTTTCTCTTACTTCGTGCGCAACCCGGCGACCATGCGCTGGGTGCAAGCCTCTGCGGCTGTGTGCTGGATGCTGTACGGGTTTCTGCTGCACGCCCCGCCGGTGATTGTCGCCAATGTGATCGTGGCTTCACTGGCGGGCTATTCGGCCTTCCGTACGGCTCCGCAGCGGAGTCCGGAATCCCTGTGACAGCAGTTCTCGTTGGTTGGAGAATCCTGGCAACGAACGTTACAATGCAGTGTTCGGTGGCAATTTGACACCATGTCCCTGACCAAGCAACAAGCGCTGGAGATGTTCCAATCCGATGACCTGATCGGCATCGGCATGGAAGCGGACACGGTGCGGCGGGAGCTGCATCCCGAGGGCGTGGTCTCCTACATCATTGATCGCAACATCAATTACACGAACTTTTGCACGGAATATTGCACATTCTGCGCGTTTTATCGTCCGCTGAAAGGCCCCGCCGCGAAGGAAGGATACATCCTCGATTTCGAGACGATTTACGACAAGATCCGTGAAACTGTGGAACTGGGCGGAACGGGCGTGCTGATGCAGGGCGGCCTGCACCCGGATCTCAAGATCGAGTGGCACGAGCGGATGCTGCGCGGCATTCGCGAGCGATTCCCCAAGGTTCATCTGCACTGTTACTCAGCATCAGAGATCCTCGCGATTGCCGAGTACAGCAACCTGAGTTTGCGGGACACGATCGCCCGTCTGCGGGATGCAGGGCTGGATTCGATCCCGGGCGGTGGGGCTGAGATTTTGGACGACGAGGTGCGCTACAAGATCGCTCGCCTCAAATGCCTCACCGAAGATTGGATCAGCGTGCATCGCACGGCACACCAATTAGGCATGCGCACCACCGCCACCATGATGTTCGGCGTGGGCGAGAAGTACGAACACCGCATCAATCACCTCCACCGGCTGTACCAATTGCAGGAGGAGACCGGCGGATTCACGGCCTTTATCCCGTGGAGTTTTCAGCCGGCGAATACTGCCCTGGGTGGGCGTCACTGGGATGAGGCGACGGCGGTTGAATACCTCAAGGTGCTGGCCATCTCTCGCCTGTATCTGTCGAATTTTCTGAATGTTCAGTCCAGCTGGGTGACCCAGGGATTGAAGGTCTGCCAGATGGGCCTGCGTTTCGGCGGGAATGACGTCGGCTCCGTCATGCTGGAGGAAAACGTGGTTCGCGCAGCTGGCGTGACCAACTGCACGACCGAAGAAGAATTGCGCCGCATCATTCGTGATGCCGGCTTCAAGCCTGTTCAACGCGACACGCTGTATCGTACCTATTTCCTCAATTAAACCTCCCTCCGATGGATTTGCATGAGACTGGCCCTCATCTTGGTGTGCTTGGCTGTGTTGGCAGGCACGGTGCTCGCGCAAACGGCGCCCGAAAAACTTCGAGCATCGCTTGAAGGCAAGGCGGTAAAAGAGCCTGCGGGCGAGCCTCTCAAGAAGGCGATCATCGAACTGATCGGCGAAAATCAGGAAGAGGGCGGCAACTATACGGCGACCTCGGATCAAGAAGGTCACTTCAAGATTTCGGGCATTCATCCGGGACGTTACCGGCTTTTTGTCGAGCGGACCGGCTACATCGAAGTTGATGCCAAGCGGCGCCGTTCGGACGGCCTACTCCTCTCCTTGGATGCCGGCCAGGAACTCAAGGATCAGACGCTGCACATGCTGGCGGCCGCTGTCGTCGCCGGGCGAGTGCTGGATGAAGACGGCGATCCAATGGCGAACGTCGACGTCGCTGTCCTACGCCGCACGTTTTCCGCAAGTGGAGTCAAGTTCGAGCCGCGAGGATCGTCGCAAACGAATGATCTGGGCGAATACCGCATCGGCGGCTTGCTGGCGGGAAAGTATTTCGTTTCGGCGAGTCCTTTGCCGAACTTTCAAAGTATTGTGCGCACTCCGCAGACTCCGGAAGAGGCCGAGGCAAGTCAACCGGACATGGCCTACGTTCCCACCTACTACCCCAATACGCCGGACCGGAGCCAAGCAAGTACCATCGAACTGCACGCGGGTGACGATATGCCGCTGGACTTTGCCCTGACCCGCATGCATACAGCGCGAATCCGCGGGTCGGTGGCGGGCCTCGCACCCGGGACGAAAGCCGTGGTCCTGTTGCGGGGGCGGGATTCGATCTCGATGTACAACGCGGCTGAAGTGGCTCACGACGGCAAGTTTGAGATCCTCCATGTCGCTCCCGGCTCGTATAGCGTCACGGCCACGACCCTCGTAACCGACGCACCCCAAATGGCAAGCGGGACGGTAGAGGTCACGGACACAAACGTCGAAGGGCTTCGGCTGGCCCCGACCGCGGGGGCGACGGTCCGCGGAAGAGTGCGCCTCGCGGGTACGATCGCCAAGGCGGATACCTCCCTTCTGTTTGTGTACTTGCATCCCAACGATGAGGAGAACGAATCTTCCGGGGTCACGTTTGCCGAAGGCGCTATGGCCTCATCTGGCATGGGCCGGGTGAAGGCTGACGGTAGCTTCGAATTGAAAAACGTGCCGCCGGGAGTTTACGAAGTGGAAGTATCGGGCGACACCAAAGATATGAGCGATTGTTTTGTAGACTCGGTGGTGGCAGGTACGAAAAATGTTTTGGACTCCGGCTTGAAGGTGAGCGGCGGCATACTCCTCATCGATGTGACGGTCAGTGCCGGGGCAGGCATAGTCGAGGGCGTCGTCACGAACGATAAGAACGATGCGATTTCCGATGCCGTGGTGGTCGCCGTTCCCGAAGAGAAGTACCAAAAACAGCAGAGTCACTACGCTAAAGCCGCGACCGACCAGCACGGTCGATTCACTGTGCGCGGCCTGCGTCCCGGTGCCTATACGCTCTTTGCTTGGGAAGCCCTCGACGGCGACGACTATTTTGATCCGGAGTATCGGAAAAAATACCAGGCTAACGCCACTTCTGTTCGGCTTGAAAAAGGTGGGCGCCAAAGCGTCTCGCTCAAGGTGCTTTCTGCCGCTTCGGACCAACCATAAGCATTGGTCGAAACATCGCATTGCAAGCTCCAAAGTCCGGAAATCTCCTTCAGGTAGAATAGAAAGTTTAAGAACCACTTGTTTAGACGATCGTACCGGAGTTCTCACTGAACGGCTCTCTTATCGCGTGCTTGGCGTCGCTCGCTGCGCTTTCCGCTCCCAAGGGTATTGGTCCGTACATCCGCCAGCATTTTCTGGACCGGACGTTCCAGGGCCTCTACCACGCCAACGGGTTTGACATCGCGCTGCTGGTTCCCTACTTCATTGTGCTGATTCTCCTGGCGTCGTATGGTCTGCACCGATACGTCCTCGTCTACCTCTACTACAAGAATCGCAAGAACCGCACCACGGAACCGTCCGGACATTTTGAGGAACTCCCCAGGGTTACGGTGCAGCTTCCCATGTTCAACGAGCGATACGTGGCGGAGCGGTTGATTGACTGCATCTGCAAGTTGAAATACCCGGCGGGAAAGATCGATATACAGGTGCTCGATGACTCAACCGATGAGACGGTCGGGGTTGTGAGAGACCTGGTCGAGCGCTACGCCGCGCTTGGGCATTCCATTACTTACCATCACCGCACGGATCGGGAAGGATTCAAGGCGGGCGCCCTGCAGGAAGGGATGAAGACGGCGAAGGGCGAATTTGTCGCGATCTTTGACGCAGATTTCACGCCCCCGGAAGACTTTCTTTTGAAAACCATCCATCACTTCGCGGATCCGAAAATAGCGATGGTGCAGACGCGCTGGACGCACATCAACCGGAACTATTCGTTTCTGACCGAGGTGGAGGCGATCCTGCTTGACGGGCACTTCGTGCTGGAACACTCCGGGCGGGCTACCAGCGGCGTTTTCTTCAACTTCAATGGAACGGCGGGTGTTTGGCGGGCGCGAGCCATCGAAGATGCCGGCGGCTGGCAGCACGACACCCTCACCGAAGATACTGATCTGTCGTACCGGGCGCAGCTTAGGGGCTGGAAATTCATCTACCTCCAGGACGTCGAGTGTCCGGCCGAGTTGCCGGTGGAGATGACTGCTTTCAAGACCCAACAGGCACGCTGGGCCAAGGGCCTGATCCAGACCGGCAAAAAGATCTTGCCGCGCGTGTTGAAAAGCGATGCTCCCCGGCATACGAAGATCGAGGCCTGGTACCACCTGACCGCGAACCTGAGCTACCCGTTGATGATCATTCTGTCGGTGCTTTTGCTGCCCGCCATGATCATTCGTTTCTATCAGGGGTGGTTCCAGATGCTGTATATCGACCTGCCGCTGTTCCTGGCGTCGACCTTCTCGATCTCGAGCTTTTACCTCGTATCCCAAAGGGAGCTTTTTCCAAAGACTTGGCCCAGAGCGTTGCTATATCTGCCCTTTCTGATGGCGCTGGGAATCGGGCTGACGATTACCAATACACGAGCCGTGCTGGAGGCTCTGATTGGCAAGCAGAGCGCCTTTACGCGAACTCCGAAATACCGGGTCGAAAATAAGAAAGATAGAGTCGGAGCGACTAAGTACCGGCGTCGCCTGGGATGGGTTCCGTGGGTGGAGTTGCTGATCGGTTCCTACTTCGCCTTGACCGTCTATTACGCGCTGCAAAATGAGAACTACATCACTGTGCCCTTCCTGCTGCTGTTCGTGGTGGGGTACTGGTATACGGGCCTCATGTCATTGCTCCAGGGACGTTTTGCCGGCATTTCTCTCAGTGCCGAGGCACACACCAAACCGTTCCCGGTGGGCGTGTAGGGTCAAGATTCCTACAAGACGAAAAAATACGACGGTGCCTTGAGGTTTGCGCAGCCCAGGCTGCGTCGACGGGCCGCCCGTCGCTCCATTGCGTAGTTGCCCTTCCAGGTTCGAGTTGCCGCCTTTCCTTTGCGCGTTGCCTCGTTTAGAATCCGTCACGCCCCTGGCATCCCTGGTGCAGGCCCATCTTGACTGCTCAACCGGAGGCTCCAATGTTCCGTCCACAACGACTGTTCTCCTTGGTTACGGTCACGATCTTGACCGTCACAATGGCGGCCTGCGGATCGCGCCACGATTCGGACGAAAACTACTACTTGGTGGGCGCGAACATTAAGCTGCCGTATTGGGACACCGCGGGGGCGGGCTTTTCCGCGGCGGCTTCACAGCTCCGCGTGCGAGCTGCCTTCGTGGGACCGGACACTTACGATCCGAAAGCAGAAAAGCAGGCTTTCGACGAATTGATTCCAAAAAAGCCGGCGGGGATTCTCGTCTCTCCAGCCGATCCCGAGGTGATGAAGGACTCAATTGATCGCGCGATCGCCGCCGGAATCCCAGTCATCACCGTCGACTCTGATGCCCCGGGCAGCAAGCGCCTCTTCTTTATCGGCACGAACAATCACCAGGCGGGGTTCATGGGCGGCAAGCGCCTGGCGCAGGAACTCAAGAGCAAAGGGAACGTGGTTGTGTTCACCATGCCGGAGCAAGCCAACCTGGCAGAGCGTCTGCAGGGTTACCGTGACGCCCTCGACACTACACCTCAAGTGAAGATTGTGCGCGTGGTCGACATCAAAGGGGATCCACGAATCGCGTTCGACACAACCACCGAGGTTCTCGGCAAGGAGCGCGACAAGGTTGACGCGTTCGTTTGCCTGGAAGCCCAATGCGGCCAGGAGGTGGGAACAGTACTTAATAACTACAGCATCCGTAACAAAGTTGTGATTGCCATGGATACGGACGCCAGCACCCTCGACTGGGTGCAGAAAGGGGTGATCGCGGCTACCATCGGGCAGAAGCCGTTTACGATGACGATGGTCGGTCTCCATATGCTGGACAACTACTATCACAACAAAATCCCGAATATGGATGCTGACTGGACGCACGATAGTTTTGCCCCCGTTCCCGCCTTCGTGGACACGGGCTCTGTACTCATTGACAGGAACAACGTCGAATCGTTCCGCCAAACCAACAAAACCATGACCGGAGCGTCCAAGTAAGACAATCTCTGCATACGAAAGGTGCTGGATACCCTATGAAGAAAAGGTGCCTGGTCTTTTTTGTGTCTGCGCTGGCGGTCTCGACCGCCTTCGGGCTCGACCGTCAGGCGAATGCCGACTATCACGCCCGCCGGGAGGCGTTGTCAAAGAAGACGGATGGAGGCGCCGTGTTGCTGTTCGCGCCCATGGAGGCCGAAGGCCCGAACGCTGTGTACGGTTTTCGCCAAGATGACAATTTCTTCTATCTCTCCGGTTGGACCGAACCTGGCGCGGCCCTGTTGATCGCGCCAGCAGTCGCAGCTTCCGACAAAGCACCCGCAAGGCCATACACCGAGATTCTGTTCCTGGCAGCGAACAATTCGGTGGAAGAGAAGTGGACCGGACCGAAGTTGAATCCTTCAAGTCCGGAGGCTTCGAAGATCACGGGATTCGACCACGTGGAAGTGATCGATAAGCTGCGCGATGAACTGGCACGTCTGTTGCCGGCGGAGCGCTCTGTCGTCTATAGCGACCTACCCGATTATGGAGAGACGTCTGCCTCCACGAATGGCCTCGATTGGCTGAAGCGGGCGAATGCATTCATCGGCTTCGCGTCCTTCAAGGACGTGAAAGCGCTGGTAGCTTCCCTGCGCACCTACAAAGATAGTGGCGAAATTGAGCGCATCCGCAAGGCGACGGATGCAACGGTGGCTGCGCAACTGGCAGCGATGCGAGCCATGAAACCGGGCATCACGGAGCGCGAGATCTCGGCTGTGCTGCAATACGAATGGGGTAAGCGCGGCTGCGAACGTCCGGCGTACTCTCCCATTGTCGGTTCGGGATTCAATTCCACCGTTCTGCACTATTCCGAGGATTCGGGGACGGTACAGGCGGGAGACGTGGTGGTCATCGACGCGGCCGGAGAATATTCGATGTACGCCTCCGACGTCACTCGCACCTTGCCAGCAAATGGAAAATTCACTGCCCGCCAGCGTGAAATCTACGACATCGTATTGGGCGCGTCGCAGGCGGCGATCGCGGCGTTCCAGTCCGGAAAATCGACCCTGCGGAGGGACGACTCGAATTCACTGTACAAGGTGGCGTACGACTACATCAACACCCACGGCAAAGACCTGCATGGAGAGCCTTTGGGGAAATATTTCATCCACGGGCTGGGTCACTATGTCGGTCTGGGCGTGCATGACGAGAATGATTACTCCGTTCCCCTGGGGCCGGGCGCGGTATTCACGATAGAGCCGGGGATTTATATTCCGGAAGAGAAACTGGGCGTCCGCATTGAAGACACCCTCTACGTCGACAATGCCGGGAAACTGATCAATCTCAGCGCGGCTCTACCCCACACGGCGGAAGAGGTCGAGCGTGCCATGGCGGGAAAATAGACACTGGAAATCACCTTAATTCGGCCTTTCCGCGATCCCCTTTTGATATCCTAGATCGTCGTGCGGATGATTTGGTGGTTCATCGTCCTGGGTTTCAGTGCGCTGGTGGTGGTGTGCGTGGCAATCGCCAGTTACCTCAGGATTCGCCGCCACTTGAGAGCTTCGGTGCCCCCAGTCGGTGACGGACACGACGGTATGGATTCCGAGACCGCTGACCACATCTAGTTCATTTAGTTTCCGGAAGAGGCACTTATGGCGAAGCTGGCAGTTGGAATTCTTCATTCTCCGCAAGAGCGATCCGTGGATTGGGCAAAGCAGATCGCCTTGGTGGTAGGCGCGAGTTTGTTTGTAGCGCTGTGCGCGCGGGTTACGGTGCCGTTGCCTTTTACTCCGGTTCCGCTGACCCTGCAAAATTTCGGCGTGCTGGTTGTGGGATTGGTGCTCGGTCCTCGCCGGGCGTTCGCGGCGCTGATCCTCTATTTAGCGGAAGGAGCGGCCGGCCTGCCTGTGTTCAATCCCGCCGGGCCTGGCGGAATTGCGCAACTGCTTGGGCCGACTGGCGGCTACCTGCTGTCCTATCCATTCGTCGCCGGACTCGCCGGATTTCTGATGGAACGCGGACGAAAGACATTCGTGCGTGCCGCGACCGCGGCCCTGGCGGCGGAGATGTTGTTGTTTGGAGCGGGGTTGAGCTGGTTGGCAATCTTGACAGGATCTGTGACGCGGGCGATCCAGTGGGGACTGTACTGGTTCCTGTTCGCCGAAGTGATCAAGATCCTGATGGCAGCTGCGCTTTCGATCCGTTTGAAGGGTACGCCCAAGGTGCAGGGATGACGTTGGCCAGCGTCCCTGAGAAGTTGCCTACATCCGCGTCCCAAGATGCTACTCGCGAAATCACGGTCGCGCACAGTCCTGACTCCGACGACGCCTTCATGTTTTATGCGCTGGCCACGAACAAAACTCGGGTTCCGGGCTTGCGCTTCACGCACACGCTTTGCGACATCGAGACGCTGAATCGCAAGGCGATGGAAGGCGTGTATGACGTAACCGCGATCTCGTTCCATGCCTTCCCTTACATTCAGGAGCACTACGCGCTGTTGCCGAGTGGCGGAAGCGTCGGAGACGGTTACGGTCCGATGATCGTGGCCACGCGCGCGTTCAGCGTGAGCGAGATCAAGAAAAAGCGGATTGCCATTCCCGGAAAGCTCACCACCGCCTATCTGGCGCTCAAGCTTTTTGCTCCAGGGATTGAAGTGGAGGTCGTGCCCTTCGACCAGATCATCCCCCAGGTGCTGGAGGGCAAGTACGAGGCGGGATTGATCATCCATGAAGGCCAGTTGACCTACTCGAAGGCCGGGTTGTACCGGATCGTCGATCTGGGGAAGTGGTGGCTGAAAGTGACCGGACTTCCCTTGCCTCTTGGTGGGAATGCGATTCGGCGCTCGCTCGGACCAGAACTCATGACGAGGGTCAGCACCGCTTTGCGCGACAGTATCCAGTATGCGCTCGATCATCGCGACGAGGCCCTGGCATACGCCATGCAATTCGCCCGGGATCTCGATTCGCAACTGGCGGACAAGTTTGTCGGAATGTATGTGAACGAGCGGACGCTGGATTACGGTCCAGAGGGGCGGGAGGCGGTGCGACGCCTGCTGGATATGGGACACAAGGCGGGAATTATTCCGCATGCTGCACGGGTGGAGTTCGTAGGGTAGGGATCGCGCCCGTCTAGGGAACGCTTCGCTTAAACGAAAACACAGGGTCCACATCCACCGGAATGCCGGAAGTCTTCGCCTGCAAAGCCACCCTCAAGTCTTCGGGCATGCTGCCGTACTTTTGAAACCAGTTTTCGGCACGCTGGCGATCTCCGCTTGCTTCGATCTCCAGCAATTCCTTGGCAAGGTCTGCCACCGCTTGCGGCATCTGGTCGTAGTGGATGGTATAGCGACCAGTGGGCTGGCGTTCAATCGCTCCACGTTCACTGAGGTAGTTGAACTCCATCATTTCGGCTTGGCCGTGCGCTTCGGCGACTCCAAAACGAACGGTGCGGAACATCCCGCCGACATACGACGCATAAAATTCATCCAGCTTTTCTTTGGGTAACGCCCCGTGATCGATTAGCCATTTGAGTCCGAACATGCCGGTGACGTCCGCCTTGGCTTCTTCCAGTCCACCGAAAATTGGTCCGATCGACTCGCGGATGCTCATCTTTCCCGACGATGTGCGGGCAAACGCGGGACCCAATCCATGCGCAATCTCGTGCATGATCGTACCGAGCAGGTAGCCTTCGCCGGAGACCTTGGCTGCCTGATCGGGACGCAACATCTGGCGCGCAACCGGGATGATTACGTAGTTGACGCGCGCATCCATAAAATTCTTGAAGAAGATCTTCTTGCTTCCCTTTTGCTCATGCACTCGGGGGTCATTAGGCAGGTTGTCGGCTACAGCCTGATAGCCATGCGTGAGGTCGCCGGAGCGAAAGGGCGCATCCATCACCTCCATCGGCGTTTCCAGACCTTGCTTCGAAGGGCGATCTTCAGGAGCGAGAGGCAAGGCGTCTTGAATCTGAGCAACGTACTGCTGAAACATCTCCAGCTTGCGGCTTTCCTTCTCATTGCGGATCAGGACGGCGGCCCCGTAGGTGCCCTTCACGCCCAGCAGGTCGTCCGAGTAGGTTTCATAGGGAGCAAAAATGATGTCGAACTTGGGGTTCTTCAGGTCCAGCCAGGCAAGATCGCTCGCGAAGTAGTCGTCGGTGAGCAGGGCATCAGCACGCAAACGCAGGAAATTCGCGAAGGCAGGATCACTGCTCAGTTTCGCGGCTTCACGCAATGCGTTGGCGGCAGCTTCAAGCAGGGATCGATACGCATGATGGTAGGGCAGCCCTTCTAACTGGTCGCCGTTCCAGCGCACCACGGTGAACTGGTTGTAGATCTCAGCCTTTTTCTCAGGGTGCCCGGACACATATTTTTCGATCTGAGCGCGAGTCAGGCCTTGCGGATAAAATCCGCGGCCCGGGGGCATGGGATCGTTCCCTACAAATGGCTTGTTATTGTCGATCAGATCGAAACGTGAGGCGTTGATCCAGAGATAGCGGCGCAATTGAATGTCGCGCAGATTCGTGCTTCCAGCTAGCGACTGGTAGAGCGACAGTGCATCGGGATCCATTTGCCGCCAGAACACTCCCTCGAGGAACTGGCAGGCCTCGACCAGTTTGTTGACCATCTTGCGTTCATCGGCGGTCAACTCGGTGCCACGCAGAGGCATCTCCACCGACCGGAATTTCGCCAGTCGTTTCGTCAGGTCAGGAGTGACCTTCAGGTTGGCGGGCTGCGAAGGCTTGGCGGCCGATCCGGTCATGACAATGGACTTGTTTTGCGAAACCGCAATGGGCACAAGGGCGCACAGTACAATCGGTAGAAGATAACGATTGAGGGTCACCATGAAGTGATCCGATTCTAGCAGAGGAAGAATTCCCTTTTGGTGCGATCTGTGAGGCACACCGAAAAAAGAATCGCTATCATGGATGAAGGATGGCTAGGCATTCGGATTCCAATGGGGCCCAAACGTTGCTCATCGATGCGGATGACACGCTTTGGGAGAACAATATTTACTTCGAGCGCGCGATCGCGCGATTCGTCTCTTTCCTGAACCATCACGAGTACTCTCCCGAACAGGTCCGCGAGGTGCTCAACGATGTGGAGCGGGAATGCATCGTAAAGCATGGCTATGGTCTGCACAGTTTTGCGCACGCCCTGGTTGATACCTTTGAGCGCCTCTCTCTCGAGCCCATCACTCCCGAGTTGCATGCAAGAATTCAAAGCTTTGCGCACACGGTCGCGGAGCATCCCGTGGAAATCCTGCCCGAAGTGCCGGCCACGCTCGAGCATCTGGCCTCCCGACATCACCTGATGCTGGTGACGAAAGGGGCCATCGCCGAGCAGTCAGGGAAGATCGAGCGTTCCGGATTGAAGGAATATTTCGCCGCGGTGGAGATCGTGGCGGAAAAAGATGTGGCGGTTTATCGCACGATTGTCAGCAAGTATGAGCTTTCGAGCGACACAACTTGGATGATTGGAAACAGCCCGAAGTCGGATATCAATCCGGCACTCGCTGCCGGGCTCAATGCAGTATTTGTTCCCCATGGAGATACCTGGGTGCTGGAGCACGACGAAATTGAAGCACCAACGCCACCAAGCCGCCTTCTGACTGTCGAGAAGTTCGGGCAACTGCGCGAGCATTTCTAGATAGCAATTGCGCGGCGTCCCAAGTTGAGCTTCGAGCCAGAAGCCAGCAGCCAGAAGCTAGAAGCTATTCGCTATTTTCCTGGCACCAAACTAACTAACAAGCCCTTGCCATCCATACGTTTAGCACGTGGTACTCTCATCTTGCTCTGGTTTTTCGCTGCCTGAAAACTTGGCAGTGCCGAAAAACAATTTTCGACGGCTGTTGCGCACGGTGGAGGCGCTCTCCGACCTTGGCCCCGAGCTGACGGCGGAGCGAGATTTCTCTCAAACGGCGCAGGCGATGCTGGCTGCCTTGATGGAAGCCGCTGGGGCGCGAGAGGGTGCGCTCTTCACGTTCAGCGACAAGCCGTCACTGCTTACTTCGGCGGCTGCCCACGGATTCACCCTGCTGCCCGAGCCCGCCATTGTGCCACTGCTTCCCCGCCACGTTCATGCTCTGACCGCGGCCCGCGGCCCCGTGGTCTTGAACGAAACCACCTACGACGTCTTCTTCAGCTCGAACGGGAACGTGGCTCCTGAGTTGTTCAAGTGCATCGCTCCGCTTCGCGTGCAAGGCAAGCTGGCGGGTCTGCTCGCCCTCGGGCGGCGGGAGGACGACGCCCTTTACGAGGACGAGGAACTCGATGCTCTTTCGCTTCTGACCAGCTATGTGGCTCTGGCGGTGCAGAACCACAATCTGGCGCAAACCTTGAGCCAGCGCGTCTCGGAGAATCTTCGCCTGTTAGCCTCGCTGCATGGGTTCTACGACAATGCGCTGGAAGCATTCGCCACTGCCATTGACGTGAAGCACGTCAACATTCATGGGCACTCGCTGCGCGTGGCTCGTTATGCGGCCGCGATTGGAGAAGCGATGGGCCTCGACGCGAATGAAGTCGCGGCGCTTCGGTCGGCTGGGTACCTGCATGACATCGGCAAGGTTGCCGTCGACAAGCATCTGTTCGGAAAGCCGGCTGCGCTCGATCCGGAAGAATTTCGCGCCATGGCGGATCATACTGTGGTCGGTCATCAGATTGTCAGCGGTATCCAGTTTCCCTGGCCCAAAATTCCCGATGTCGTTCGCTGGCACCACGAGCGGGGCGATGGTTCTGGCTATCCGGATGGCTTGCTCATGGATGAAGTGCCCATGGCGGCGCGCATCATCGGCCTCGCCGATACGTTCGACGCCATGACCAGTGCGCGTCCGTATCGAGAGCCTCTGACGGTGGGTGGAACGCTTAGCGAACTGGTGCGGCTGGCTCCGAATAAGTATGACCCGAACGCCGTCCAAGCCCTCCTGATCCAAGTACGCCGCGATGCCGTGGGCAGCAATCGGGCCACTCTGCTGGAAGATCGAATCGCGCTCAATATCGCGCCCGCCGACATCGACCAACTGGCTGCGAGTTTGCAGCACAAGTTGACGAGAGGCCGAGTATCCTTGATTCTGCCTCCTTCTAACTAATTGATTCTTAATGATTTATTGCTCTGTCGCTTGGGCAACTTTCTGCTGCGACAGGGTTCATAATCACGAGACCCTAGTCCGCCCGCTCGGAAGGAAACATGCCAATTCAGCGCACACGCCTGGTGGCGACAACTGCACTATTGACAATCGGATGCATCGCCCTCTTGGTGCTGTCCGCGTCGGGAAAACGAACCGCTCCCGTATCCACGCAGATGGACGAGCACAAGCGAGCGTTGCACGCTCTGCAACGCTTGACCTTCGGCCCGCGGCCCGGGGACGTGGAGCGAGTTGCGGCAATGGGTGTGGACAAGTGGATCGACTTGCAATTGCATCCCGACCGCATTGACGACCATGCGCTTGAGGCGCGCCTGGCTCCCTTCCGCACCCTTCACATGGACACGCGAGAGATCGTGGAGAACTTTCCTCCGCCGCAGGTGATCAAAGCGGTACTGGATGGAAAGCGCCCGATGCCGTCCGATCCAGTGAAGCGTGCGGTCTATCAGGCGCAAATCGATCGCATGGAGGAGAAGAGAGAACGCAAGCAGGATGTGTCCGCGACGAACCCCACGGAAGGCACGGCAGGCGCGGATCAAAGCGCAGGTGACAGTGCGCCCCCGTCAGGCGAATCCAATGGGAAAGGCAAGGTGACCGAGGAGCAATTGGCACAACGCCGTGAAGATCGCTTGTACGCTGACCTGAAAGCTCAAGAGCTACTCGACGAGCCTGCCGACGAGCGCATGAAGGAAGTGCTGCAGATGTCGCCAGAGGAACAGCGTGCGCTCTCAACGTCTCTCAAAGGCCAAAGGGCGGACGAGTTCATGGAGGGTATGAGCCCGAAACAAAAGGAAACTCTCCAAGCCTTGAGCAACCCGCAAAAAGTGGTTAGCGACGAACTGGTGCAGGCCAAGCTTCTGCGTGCGATCTACAGCGACCGGCAACTGGAAGAAGTCATGACCGACTTCTGGTTCAATCACTTCAACGTCTTCATGGGCAAGGGCGCTGATCATTACCTGGTTTCCAGCTACGAACGGGACGTGATTCGTCCGCACGCGCTCGGAAGATTCGAGGACTTGCTGGTGGCCACGGCCAAGAGTCCCGCGATGTTGTTTTATCTGGACAATTGGCTGAGCGTCGGTCCGGAATCGGACATCGCCCGCGGCATTCCCAAGGACCGTCCATTTTATGGCCGCCCTCGCCGACGCTTTCCTCCCAACCCCTGCTCAGTAAAGGGGAAGGGCAAGCGCAAGAGCGGGCTCAACGAGAACTACGGCCGCGAACTGATGGAACTGCACACCCTTGGAGTCAACGGCGGATATACCCAGACAGACGTCACTGAGGTCGCCCGGGTGTTGACCGGCTGGACCATCGAGCCGCCGCAAAAAGGTGGCAACTTCAAGTTCGAAGACCGCATGCATGAGCCAGGAAATAAGATCGTGCTGGGGCACAAAATCAAGCAGCATGGCGAAAAGGAAGGCATGGAAGTGTTGCGTATGCTGGCGCGGCATCCTTCCACTGCACACTTTATATGCGGCAAACTGGCGATGCGTTTCGTCTCCGACGATCCACCGGCAACGCTGGTGGATCGAATGGCGGAAACCTTTCGCAAGAAGAATGGCGAAATTCGCGAGGTGCTGAAGACGATGTTCACTTCGCCCGAGTTCTGGAGTCCCGATGCGTACCGAGCCAAGGTCAAAACGCCACTGGAATTTGTAGTGTCAGCCGTGCGCGCAACCGGAGTTGAGGTCACCGACGCGCTTCCGCTCGCGCGGCAGTTGAACACGCTGGGCATGCCTTTGTACGGCATGCAGCCGCCCACCGGCTACTCGATGAAATCGGACGCGTGGGTGAGTTCGTCGGCGCTTCTGGGCCGCATGAATTTCTCCATCGCGCTAATGTCGGGAAAGATCAAAGGGGTCCAGATCGATCCAGCGCGCTTGCTGAATGGCCCGCCGGTCGATTCCCAGCGCGCCTTGGCTACGCTGGAGAGTTCGCTGTTAGCTGGAGATGTTTCCAGCCAGACCCATAATGCAATCACGAAGCAGTTGGACAATCAGCAGCAATCGCTGCCGAAAACGGACAAGCCGGGGGTGGCGACAAGCGTGAGTACGATCGCAGGCTTAATTCTGGGGTCGCCGGAGTTTCAGAGGAGATAGACGGCAGTCGCAAGTCGTCAGTCGCTGGTCGTCAGGATTTGCTTTGTGAGGAGTCGGCGTCACGCCCGCGGGGACAGACGTCCTCCATGGGCAGGCTGAGTGCAAAGTAAGAACTGAGAACCGGGAACTGAGAACTGGGTTTGAGGTGTAACCATGTCCATCACCCGTCGCGTTTTCCTTCGTAACAGCGCATTGGCGGTCGTTGGGACCACCGCTGTCCCGAGTTTCCTGACGCGGGCCGCTTGTGGTTCAGTCGAGTCTGGAAACCGAGCGAAGCGATTGGTGGTGATCTTCCAGCGGGGCGCGGCAGACGGCTTGAATATCGTCGTGCCACACGGCGAGCGAGCCTATTACGCCCTTCGTCCCAGCATCAACATCCCCCGAAACCAGGTACTCGACCTCGATGGATTCTTCGGATTGCACCCCTCCCTGGCGTCGCTCCAGCCTTTATGGAGCCAGCGTCACCTTGCCATCGTGCATGCTGCCGGATCTCCCGACCCGACCCGTTCGCATTTCGATGCGCAGGATTTCATGGAGTCAGGCACGCCCGGGCTGAAGGCGACCACCGACGGGTGGTTGAACCGCTCTCTCCGGTCCATGCCAGCGCCTGCAGAAAGGTCCTCTTTTCGAGCCATCGCACTGGGTCCTTCTCTTCCCCGGATTCTCACGGGTGCCGAGCCCGCAGTGGCCGTGAACAACATCAGCGATTTTGGAGTGGGCGGCCGCAACCCGCGCGCGACGCCGATTGCGAACACATTCGAGGCGATGTATGACCAGTCGGTGGACTCTGTCTTGCACGGCGCCGCGCAGGAGACTTTCGATGCGGTGAAGATCTTGAAATCCGCCGATCCTGCGAACTACACCCCTGCCCCCGGAGCCAACTATCCCCGCGGCCGATTTGGAGAAAGCCTTCGTCAATTGGCGCAGCTCATCAAGGCGAACCTGGGAGTTCAAGTGGCGTTCGCGGACATCGGCGGCTGGGACCATCATGTGAACGAGGGCAGCACTCAAGGACAGATTGCTAATGTACTGCGCGAGTTCTCACAATCGCTGTCCGCATTCTGGATCGATCTGGGAGACCTCGCGGAAGAAACTGTAATCGTCACCATGTCGGAGTTCGGCCGCACCGCACGTGAGAACGGCAATCGGGGTACCGACCATGGGCATGCCAATGTCATGTTGGTAATGGGTGGCCCTGTGAAGGGAGGCCGGGTTTACGGACAGTGGCCCGGACTGGACCAGTCTCAACTGTATGAAGGCCGCGACCTCGCCGTCACGACGGACTTTCGCCGGGTCCTCGGAGAAGCGGTGTCGCGGCACTTGGGCAACGATCGGCTCGATCAGGTATTTCCCGGCTTCGAGAATTCCACCGCAAAGTTCCTGAAGTACCTGGGATAGCGATTTGCGGCTGGCGCTGGCAGTCAAAAAACCTTGCGCCAACTGCTCAAATTTCGATCAGCACTTCCCCGTTTTCGATCTTCAGCGGATACACAGCGAGTTTCGCGGACGGATTGTGCACGGCCTCTCCAGTCTCGGGATTCCATGCCCACCCGTGCCAAGGACAAATCACCTTCCCTTTCTCGACAACTCCCTGCCCCAGCGGTCCGCCACGATGCAAGCAGACGTTGTCGATCGCGCTGATCTTTCCGTTCACATTGGCGACGCAAATCATCTTGTCGCCGCACGGGAACTCTTTGGCTTCATTGTTTGAGGGGAGTTCGGCTTGAGTGCTGAGTTTGGTGAACATGGTAGAAAGAGCAGCACTTGGCCAGTGTCGGTCCTTGTAGAATGCCTACTTTAGGTATCAGTATTTTCTTGGCTAAATGCTAAATGGCAAGTGCTAATCGCTATTTCGGCTGCAAGGTTTGCGCAATCATGACCTGCTTCTTGAAGTTCTCCACCATGTTCTCTTCCAAGCGTACTTCGGTGGGCTTCTTGGCAAGCGTCATGGTATCGATTTTGTCCTGCAGTTTGAGCAGCGCGTAGAAGAGGTTTTCCGGGCGGGGCGGGCATCCGATTACGTAGACATCGACAGGCACAATCTTGTCGACTCCCTGGAGCACGGCATATGTATTGAACGGCCCGCCCACCGACGAACAAGCTCCCATCGAGATCACCCACTTGGGTTCGGGCATCTGGTCGTAAATGCGCTTTACCACTGGCGCCATTTTCAGTGTCACCGTGCCGGAAACGATCATCAAGTCAGCTTGCCGAGGGCTGGGACGGAAAACTTCCGAGCCAAAGCGCGCAATGTCGAAACGCGCTGTGGACGACGCAATCATTTCGATCGCACAACAGGCTAGGCCAAAGGTCATGGGCCACACAGCGGACTTCCGCGCCCAGTTAAAGACGTAGTCCACTGTGGTAATCAGGAAGTTCTTTTCAAACTTGTTCTGTAGCCAGCTCATGCGTCCTCGATTATGCCCAAAAGAAGCCTGCAACCCGCAATTCGTACGGATGCTGCACAGCCGCGGAACCTGTCCAATCCCGGCTCTCAGTCTAGGTCTCGCCGGAACCGGGTGTCAATCTTCCGGGTCCGCAGTCTCACAACGGCCACGGGGCTGCGACAATACCTGCCCAATCGTCCAGTGTCAGCCTAGCCATTCCGGTGATGTGCACACAGCTCCACAGCGTCATTCTAA
>UEXW01000117.1_pt1 | contig 47342 bp, 47 predicted proteins | sample 4301151 | NCBI WGS metagenome assembly UEXW01 (sample SAMEA4773176, study PRJEB27434) | metagenome | biome: 2259; feature: agricultural soil; material: soil | place: USA | collected 2014-09 | depth 0.25 m | reverse complement strand
CCGAAATCCTTTGGCTCGATCGGCTCGTGAAAGACGACTTTCGCCGTCCCCGAAGAGATGCCGAATCGGGCCTTGGGCATAATCTGGTGCGTGCCAACAATGGTGACCGGTATCACTGGCACGCCGCACTCGATCGCGAGATAGAACGGACCCTTCTTGAACGGAAGCAGTTTTCCGTCGAACGAGCGCTTCCCTTCCACGTAGATTGTCATGTTGATGCCTTGCCGGATAACGGCGGCCGCGGCCCGTACGGCCGCAATCCCGGCGTCGCGATTCCCGCGATCCACTGGAACCAGGTCTCCTATTCGCATGGTCTCACCCAGAATCGGGTAGCTGAATAATTCCTTTTTGGCCATGACCGATGTGCGCCGCGGAATCAGCGGCAGGAGAATGGGCGGGTCCAGGTTCGAGGTGTGATTGGACATGAAGATGTAGGTGCGCGAGGCATCGATTTTCTCGAGCCCCACGGGCTCGATCTTCACGCCTGCGAGGCGTACGCCTGTCCACGCCCCCCACATGGCCATGCGATACAGGAACGTGACGTCGCGCGTGAGGAATGTCCAGGGAAAACCGAGAAGGGCGGCCACCGGCAGAGCGACACTCCAGAAGGCCAGCATCACGACCGTTCGAATCAAGGACGCGCGTCTCCTGCCGGCTGCGATTCCCCTCTCAACCAGGCGGCACGGCGAGCTTTCTGCTGAGCCGTGCTATTGTCCACATCCTTCAATGCATAATCAACTTCTTCACGCGCTCCCATTCTCCACTGCAATATGTGTTCCCCCCGCGCATTGCGTATCCGAAGATGAATCATCTCTCCTGGACGCAGTTCCCCCAGCCTTCTTTCGAAGTCCCCGGCTGCCACGATGCCGTTGATCTCAAGAATAACGTCGCCCGCTGCCAAGCCCGCTCTGTGGGCATCGCTTCCCGTGCGCACATGAATCACGGAAGGCGATGCATCGAAATTGCGGGCGGCCGTAAAGCCCGGATCCGCTACGGTGACGGTTTTCCGAACAACGTGCAGGCCTACGGTGGCGAAGAACTCGTCCCAGGGGATTTCTTCGACGCCCGCGACATACCTTTGAAAAAAGTTCGTCAGATCGGAATGAGAAACAGCCTCAGCTGCCTGGCGGACACCGACAGAGTCCGCAAAGAACTTTCCTTGTTTGGCGAAGTTTTGATTCATCCACTGAAAAACCTCACGCAGCGAGGCCGTGCCGCGACTCGCATCGCGGACGGCGAGATCGAGTATCACACCGAGCAACTCCCCCTTGTTGTAGTAGGAAATACTCCGCTCCGGCTGACGGTAGTAGGAATATTTTTCCAGCCAGGCGTCCAGACTCGACTCTTCCGCCGACTGTGTCAGATGGGCAGGGCGATGCTCCAGTTCCGAGATCTGCTGCCCGATTCTGCTCAAATATCTACGTTCGTCGAGGAGTCCGGCTCGAAGCAGAATGATGTCCTCAACCGTGCTGGTCACGCCCTCGCTAAACCACAACGCCCGCGTGTAGTTCTCCCGGGTGTAGTCGATCGGTTCGAGCGTTTGTGGACGAATTCGCTTGACGTTCCACAGATGGAAGAACTCATGCGCCGTGACGTCGTTTAACGACTGCGGATTGTCTTTTACGTCCTGCGCGTTCAGTTCGATGGCCGTGGAATATGCGTGCTCCATTCCCCCGCCGCCCGGTCCACGCGGAAAATGATAGAAGAAGAGGTATTCCTCAAACGGCCGATCGTTCATCCACCCAGTCGCTGCGGCGACAATGCGGTGCGCATCGGCGACCATCTTGGCTAAGTCATAATCCGACCGGTCAGCGTCCACCACGACGCGATAGTGCCCGCCGCCCTCATCGAAGGCGGCTTCTTGAAACGTGCCGATCTCTACGGGCGAGTCTACAAGCTGATCGTAGTTCACCGCCCTGAATTCATCGCCAGCGTTCGCCAGAGGAGTGGCAAACTTCCATCCTGGCGGCGTGTCCGCAAACCGCAAGCGCATCTCGTCCGAGCGGCCGCCAACCGGGTACATCAAAATCTCCGCCAGGTTGAAAAGAGCGTGGTTCGCATTTACCTGCGCGCCATAAGGCCCCGGTTGATCGGCGAAAACTTCGTAGTCCACCGCGGCGCCGTCCTTCGCGCCCTCCACCCGCCAGGTGGTCTTGTCGATTTTCTCGATCGCGAGCGCCTCCCCTCTACCTCCGGTGGCAGCGACCTTCTTCACATATTGTGAGAAGTCCCGGACCTGGTAGAGCGCATTCCAGACTGGCAGCTGCACTTGCCGCACTGCATCTCCTCCAAGAAGCTCCATGCGGATGTGAAGAAGATGATCCTGAAAGCCTGCAAGCGAAATGCTGTAACGAACGGCAGAGGAATGCGCCCCTGAGGCTTCCTGAGCGCGAAGGCCGGAAGATCCCAGGCACACCGTCCCCAGAAGAACCAGCGCAAGCCAGCTCCTTGTCGGTTTGATCATGCTTTCGCGGAAGCTCCCAGAGGATTTTTACCGGACGCAGCCGAACCACCTGTAAGTTCCTTCAAGCGGGCGGGAAGTTTTTCGTAAATCCCGTCAAACCCACCATTGGAGAGAATGGCGACGACATCCCCCGCCCGCAACTCGGGTGCCACGGTCTGGACGATCCCCTCTACTCCCGAGATAATCCGCGCGCCCTTTCCGCGCCTCTCGAGGTCGGCTCCGACTGCCATTAGATCGAGCCGCTCAGCTTGTGGAATCGCGTCGGACTTAAAAACGCCGGCGACCACGATCTTGTCCGCCAAGGCAAGACTGTTCGACAGTTCGTGCTGAAAGACATTGCGGCGGAGCGTATTCGATCTGGGTTCCAAGATGACCCACAGACGCGACCCCGGATAGCGCGAGCGCAGCGCGGTCAGGGTTCCAGCAATCGCAGTCGGATGATGGGCAAAGTCGTCGATGATTGTGACCCCATTCACCTGTGCCTTAACCTCAAGGCGTCGCTTCACGCTTTTGAAAGTTTTCAGCGCACTTTGAATCTTTTCTCGCGAGACACCGTATGCCGATGCCATCGCTGCGGCGGCCGTCGCGTTGCACGCGTTGTACTCTCCGCCCAGATCAAACTCAAAGTCGGCCCATGGCTTTCCGGCGTGCAACACGGACCACGACGTTTTGGTCGACCCCAAGCGCAGGTTCGTAATCCGCCAGCCGGAACCTTCGTGTGAACCGTAGCGCTCCACCGGGCAAAAAGCCTTCGCGATGCAACGCTCCACGCTCTCACCGGTGTCAAAGGCTACAATCCGGCCGCGCCGTGGCACCAGATTCACCAGTCGCTTGAACGAAGTCTCGACCGCATCGAGGTCCTTGTAGATGTCCGCATGGTCAAACTCCACCGAGGTCAAGATCACAGCGTCCGGAAAGTAGTGCAGAAATTTTGGCCCTTTGTCGAAGAAGGCGGTATCGTACTCGTCGCCTTCCAGAATGAAATGTTTTCCCCGCCCCAGCGCAAAGCTCGATCCGAAATTCTCGGCAATCCCTCCAATCAGAAATGACGGTTGCATTCCCGCCGAATGAAAGATCCAGGAAAGCATCGATGTGGTCGTGGTCTTGCCGTGCGTGCCTGCAACCACCAGCACTTCCCTCCCGAGCAAGAATTCATCGTGCAAAATCTGTGGCAGCGAACAGAACCGGATTCTCTGGTCAAGCACATGCTCCAGTTCCGCATTCCCACGCGAGATGGCATTTCCTACTACCACAAGGTCGGGCCGGGGACTGAGATTCGCCGCTGCGAACGGCTGTGCCACAGGAATCCCCAGCGACGCGAGAAAATTGGACATCGGCGGATATGCCGCGCTATCGGAACCGGTCACGTGAAAACCGCGCTCGTTCAACATCCCGGCGAGCGATGCCATTGCTGTACCGCAAATGCCAATCAAGTGGATATGCTTATCTGCCATGACTCCCTGGACCTGCCTACGCTGTCGTGGTTGCCGCCTCCAGTATCTTAAGCGCGACGTCCGGCCCATTCACGCTCAATGCGGCTCGCACCCCAATCGGAAGTGTAATGTTCCTTCGACTTACGTGCCCGGAACGCAATCCATAAGCGATCGGAATTCCGAGATTACCCACGATACGCAGAACCACCTCCGGGAGGGTATATCCCTGATCTTTGTTCTGCACGCAGTCGAGCATCTCGCCAAACACAATGGCCTTCACACCGTCCAGTTTTCCCGCGAGCAGCAACTGCATCAGCATGCGATCCACCTGGAAAGGCCGCGCATTCACGTCTTCGAGAAAGAGAATTGTGTCTTGAGTCCGAATGTCATACGGAGTGCCCAGAGCAGCGACCAAGAGCGAAAGGCACCCACCACAGAGTGTTCCTTCTGCCTTGCCCTCCACTAATCCCACCGCTCCGGAATCGCCGCCTGAGGTAATTTTCCATTCCGGCAATCCTCCCACAGACGCATTCCAGGAGTCCGCGTCTATTCCATCCGGCAGCGCGAAGTCCTTCGTGACCATTGGCCCATGAAAGCCGACGATTCCCGCCGCCTCGAGCCACCAGGCCAGCAGAGTTGTGATATCGCTGTAGCCCACAAAAATCTTTGGGTGCTCCGCCAACTTCTTGAGATCGATCTTGCCCAATAGATAGTTCGCTCCGTAGCCGCCGCGAGCACACAGGATGGCGCGAACCTCGTCGCGCTCAAACATGCTTTCCAGTTCCCACACTCGCCGCTCGACTGAGCCGGCGAAGTATAAGTCCTGGTCAAGAATGGAATCGAAGTAGAAGGGCTTGTACCCAAGGCGCCGCAGGGCCGAGCAACCCTTCTCCAACAATTCGAGTTTGATATTACTGGCGGGGGCCACAATGCCAACCGTGTCGCCCGATCGCAAGGCGGGTGGTTTGATACGCACACTGTGGTCGGAGGGCATGGTCAAGGCGTCATCTTAAACAAAGAACTCTCCGCGGAAGATAAGCTCCGCTGAACCGCGCAGGAAAACTTCATTCTCGAAACGCACCAACTGGGTTCCTCCCGGAGCATGCACGCGCACCGGCGAATCAGCATATCCGCTGGTGATTGCAGCCACGGCGGCGGCCGACGAACCGGTTCCCGAAGAGTGCGTTTCCCCGACCCCTCGTTCGAAAAATGACGCCATGATATTCCTCCTGTCTTGAATAATAAGCAGCTCAACGTTAACCCCATGCTTGAAGTATGAGTTGCGTTGGATTTCGGCTGCCTTCGCTTGCCAGTTTACCCATAGTTCGTTCACGAAAACGACAAAGTGCGGGTTTCCCATTGACACCGCCGCGCCGCGCACTTCTCCGAATGAAGTCGGGATGGTTAAGTCTGCGATGAATTCTGGAACGCCCATTGCTATTTCAAATTCGTAGGAATTGTCCTTGCGGCCGGTGAGGGTACAAGTCTTGACTCCGGCCCCGGTCAGTACTGCGATCGATTCCTTCCCTTGCTCCGCACACAGATGAGCCGCCACACATCGGGTACCGTTTCCTGAAATCTCCGCCCCAGAGCCATCGGCATTGATGAGCCGCGCTTCTACGTCCGCTTCGCTTGCCGGGAACAGCCATTCCACTCCGTCCGCACCCACGCCATTGTGGCGATCGCAAATGCGCTGCGTGAACCGTGAAATGTTGGGAGGAGCCAGCGTGCCATCGATCATCAGGAAGTCATTCCCGCATGCGCTGGCTTTGGTGAAGGGGACTGCAATCCGGGCCGGTGTCATTCGTGCTCGATCGCGCCCAGCGAACTTACGCTCGAGAAGATGTTCGATTGATGCAGAAGAATGTTGATCTCATCCTGTTCTTCGGGCGGGCCGTCGACGCTGAAGAGCACACGCACGTGTCCCGCCGCTCCAGCCACGCGAACGTTCTGCATCGTGTGATGCACCTCGTCCAAAACGTGGTTCAATTCGATCAGAACACTCTCGGCATCCACCCCGGTCACCTCGTACGTCATCAGCACCGACTTCAAGGCAAACCTGCGTTCCAGACGTCCCAGGACAGCGAGCGCAATCAGAATTACGCCTGTGGCGAAGATGGCGGTCAGGTACATGCCTCCGCCCGCCGCCATGCCTACGCCAGCAACCACAAAGATAGTAGCGGCGCTGGTGAGACCGACGACGGAACCTCGAGAATGCAGGATCGATCCCGCACCAATAAAACCGATGCCAGGAATAATCTGAGCTGCGATGCGCGTGTGGTCGCCCCCCAGGCTTCCCGCCAATTGACCGGAGAGCACCGTGAACATTGCTGATCCGAAGCAGATCAACATATTGGTACGCAGGCCGGCAGGTTTGTGACGGAATTGCCGTTCGATGCCGATGATGCCGCCCAGAATGGCGGCAACCGCCAGCCGCGCGATGGTTGACGACAGCACGGTACCCGCGCTGCGCAACATTCCCATCGCGCTGTGAAGGTCCGGCATAGGTCTGCGGAGAATCGGGAGCGAGTGGATTTTATCACCGGAGAAGTCAGGGCTCAGGGGTCCCATCATCGCAGAACCCGGCTGGTTACCGGATCACGGCCGTCAGCGGGCGCGATAAATGGCAACCGGGCGCTGCCCGGCAACTTCAATCCGCGCTACCACCGGCAAGTTCCGCGCCCGAACGACCTGCCACACCGGATCGCCGTCGGAGGCAACCACGAAATCCGCGAACTGAGCGGGATCCACGAGGCTCCGCTCCCACAACCCCTCAGGATCGGAAGGCTGCTTCCACACGCGGTGGTTTCCTTCATTGATGGAACGTCGCAGAGGAATGGCTGCACGCTGGAGAGCACCTACATGGTCGCCGAGATACATCAGGAAACCAGAATCAACTGGCAATCGCTCGAGTTTATCCGCCAGTTCCTTCTCAAGCCGGAGTCGCGTTCGCGAATTAACCCACGCTTCCTGAAAGCTCGCCGGCTGGGCGCGCCACACGCCTGCGTAGCTGGCAGCCGCGAATCCAACCGCTACGACAGCCACGAAGGCGCGCACTTTACCTTTCTGGACTAGAGCCGCGACATAAGCCGCGGCCAAGGACACAAACACCGCGAGGGCCGGCAGCAACTGCACACCGTACCGGATGTTGTAGAGCGAAAACGGCCACCAGGCAGGCGTGAAGATGGGAACGCCCCCGTAGGCGACCGACAGCATGTAGAACGGCACGGGCACCCAAAGCAGGAGTAGAGTTGCCCACCTTCGGCGGCGCGTCGCGACCACAAGCGTACCTAACAGAGCGAGCAGCAGCCAGGCTCGTTGCCAGTTCCCTTCGGCCACGCTGAACGCCCCGGCTTTCAGGAAATACAAGGCCGCTACCGGAAGATTATTCGTACCGGGATGGGGCGGAAACCCGGGCACTGCGGTCTTCTTCTCGATAGCCCGCGCTGAATACGGGCCATTGGCGAACTCTATGGGATTCCTGTAAACGATGCTGTTGTAGATGAGCCATAGTACCGGCACGGCAGCCGCCAACAACACAAACCTGAGAACGGTCAACCGCACCGTTCGGTCATGAGCGCGCAGCCCCGTCAGCGCCACCAGTCCTGCTATGGTTGCCGCCAAGAACCACCCGTCATAGCGCGTCAGACTAGCGCCCGCCAGGCAGAGTCCGCACTTCCACAAAGAACGCTTGGCGTCTGTGGTCCACGCCCCGTGATCAATACTCTGCAGGAATTCCGTTACGTACACGACCGCCCATACAAACAGTGCGAGATACAGCGTCTCTGTCATGGCCGTCGCCTGCAGGTACAGCAGGTTGGGATTCAAACCATAGATCGCAGCCGCGAACCAGGCGGGCCAACGAGTTTTTGATTCCACCCCGAACGACTTTTCAGAACGACCTCGCACCAGACGGAAGACTCCGACCACCCCCAACACATACGCGACCATCGAAGGAATCGACCCGCCGCCGCCCGTCTGCCAAGCCCACTTCGAAACAATGAAAGGCATCATCAAGACGTGTGGAAGAGGCAGCCACACCGTCCCCAACTGAAGGGGGCCCGGCGTGCGCGAGTCGAAAACACGTCGGGCGATGTTGATGTGCGCGACCGCATCCCCGAAAAGCAGGATTTCGCCGAGTTGGAAATAGATCAGGAAGGCTACTAACGACGCGCAGCTTGCCAGCACCGCGACCCACGCAGTCTCGCGGTCCCAACGGCGCTCAGCCGTGGTGTTCATTCGAGGTGAGTCAGTTCGCGGAATACCTGGAAGCGCTCATCGATTTCTTCGCGCGTCAACGACTGCAGGCGCTCGGTTCCGAAGCGCTCGACCGCGAACGATCCCATCACGCCTCCATAAAAGAGCGCCCGCTTCAATACTTCGCGGCTCAACTGTTCCTGCGAAGCGATGTAGCCCATGAAGCCACCAGCAAAGGAATCACCGGCTCCGGTCGGGTCCTGGACTTGCTCAATCGGTAAGGCCGGCGCGCGGAACGGGTGATGTCCAATTCCGAAGGCGCCCTCGCCAAAGAAAATCGTTGCGCCATATTCTCCGTGCTTGATGACGAGGGCCTGCGGGCCCATCGCCAAGACCTTCTGCGCGGCGCGCGGCAGGTTGCTCTCCCGGGCGATCATCTTGGTCTCAGTGTCATTGATCAACAGGACGTTCACGAGCTTCAGCATTTCAGCAAGCTCATCGGGCGTGCGACTGATCCAGAAGTTCATAGTGTCGCCGCCCGTGAGTCGGACGCCGTCCATCTCCCGTCGCACGGCCGCCTGCAGAGTCGGGTGGATGTTCGCCAGAAACAGAAATTGCGTATCGTGATAGGTCTTCGGAATCTTGGGCTGGAACTGCTCGAACACGTTCAACTCGGTGAAGTCGGTCTTCGCTTCGTTGAGATTCTCGGTGTAGTGCCCACCCCACCGGAAAGTCTTCCCAGGCGCGCGCTCGATGCCATGGGTATCAATGCCGCGACGTTTCAGCACGAGTTCATGGTCTGCGGTGAAGTCGTCGCCCACCACCGCCACGACGCGCACTTCGGCAAAATAGCTGGCGGCCAGCGCGAAATAAGTGGCCGCCCCACCCAGAATGTTTTCCACGCGCCCGGAAGGAGACGCAATGTTGTCGAATGCAACCGAACCCACCACCAGGATGCTCATGTTTAAGGTTATTTTTCCGTGGAAAGATATTTGTTCAGAATCAAGCTGAGCTTTTGCCGGGTCGGGGCGGGAATCTTGTCGCGCTCCGTAAGAATCGCATGCACCAGCGCCGAGTGGCATTTGCAGCTTCGGACTGCAGGCATGGCCCCCACGGTCTCACGCACGACTTTGGCCGCATTTTCCGCGTTCTTTACCAGGACAGCGACGATCTGATCGACCGTCACCGAGTCGTGATGCGGATGCCAACAGTCATAATCCGTCACCATGGCCACAGTGACGTAGCAGATCTCCGCTTCGCGCGCCAGCTTGGCCTCCTGCAGATTGGTCATCCCGATAACGTCCATGCCCCAACTGCGGTAGACGTTTGACTCGGCCCTGGTGGAGAACTGCGGGCCTTCCATGTTGATGTAGGTCCCGCCACGCTTGCCGACGACTCCGACTTTACGGCAGGCGCCCTCGACCACTTGCGAAAGTTGCGGGCAGATCGGATCGGCGAAGGCAATGTGCGCGACGATTCCGTCGCCAAAGAACGTGTCGATGCGATGCCGGGTGCGGTCGAAGAACTGATCCGGAATGACGAAGTCCAGCGGCTTGTGCTCTTCCTTGAGCGAGCCCACAGCAGACACGGAGAGGATGCGCTCGACACCCAGTTGTTTGAACCCGTAAACGTTAGCCCGAAAATTCAGCTCGCTGGGCAGAATACGATGTCCGCGTCCATGCCGCGCCAGAAAGGCGACCTTGTGCCCCTCGAGCGTGCCCAGCACGTAAGCGTCCGACGGCTCTCCGAAAGGCGTCTGCTGCTTGATCTCGCGCACGTCGGTGAGTCCGGGCATCGAGTACAGCCCGCTCCCCCCGATAATTCCAATCTCCGCTTGCGACAAACATCCTCCTGAACTTTTCTCGAGCCACGGCCAAACCGACGATTATACAAAAGCGCGGCGACCCGCCTTCGAACCCAGCAATCGATTCGCAGCTAGCTACAATCTCTCCGTGGAGTCTTTGCACACGACCATCGCGATCAACCAGGACACAATCAGGTAGGGGTCAAAGGCTGGCGGCGATTAGGGCTATTGCACCCGAAAGGTGCAAGTATCAACGGTAGTTACGCTAGCAGGGTCTTTTCCAAGCAGATAGACCTGACTTCCGCGGTTGTTGCCCACCAGCCAACCACCATCGCAGATACCGGGTTGGAAGCGCGTCCGCTGGGCTTCCTGGAACTCGGCTACTAGGTTGCCAGAGCGGTTCCTCAGCAGATTCGCCGGCGCCAGAGCGGTGGTTCCTTGCTGGGGTGCACCGGTTTTGACGATTGTAGGAGTCCCACCCTGGGCGGGCACCGTAACCAGTTCCGTGGCCAGAACCAGATGTTGCCGGACTCATATCCCATTGCCGTGAAACCCATGCTGTTACTGCCTCGGATTTCGTTGGCGTGAAGGGGAAACAGCTTTCTCGACAGCAGCTCTTTCACGGCAGCGCCCTTGGTCGTGTATTAAACCAGCATCGAATACCGTGCTGGGTCCTGTCCTTCTTCGGCGTTGGAAGTTAGGGTCCAGACATTCGACTCATCATCCAGCTCCAGTCGCTCGATGTCGCGCCAGGGCTCGAGCGCGAAAAACGACAAGAGCTTGCCTTCGAGATTAAACAACAATAGGGCTGAAGCAGGGCGGACACTGCGGGCTCCGAGCTTGCTGAGGTAAGACGGCCCAACCGCGACCAGTCCGCCAGGGCGCGGAAACGTCCGAGATGTAAGCCTTTGCAGCATCCGGAACGGCGCTCAGAACCTTCAGGTTCATAATCTGGTGCCCCTCCAGATCTGAAACGTTGATCTGGTCCGTCATCGGATCATCGATTTTCGCTTGCCACGATAAGACGAGGCCATTCTCCGCCTTGGCCCAGCCTTTAACCTTAAAACCGTGGAGGGTACCAACCATCTCGGTTTGAGAGCATCCCACGCTGGCAAGTACGATACACGCTCCAAATAGACCAATCCAACGCATAGCAGACTCCACGTTCCCAGTCAGGCAGGGAAACAATTCGCTTAGCTGCCGGAACCTGTCCGAAGGCATCCATTGCACGATCCCTGCATTGCTTGCTTGCACTCGCAGCAGCAATCGCTATTGTGTTTGGGGCGCCGCAATACGAAGCGGTATTGCAATAGACGCTGCACATGTAGTGTTCCGTTCGTCCTGCTTCACAAGCCGCGTTATCATCAGAAGAGCCCGGTGGGCAATTAGGCGTCAGTGCTCTGCACCCACCAGTTGCATGTGGAAAGCTCGGCCAAGAAAAGCGCCCGAACAAGTCCTCGACTATCGGTCCGTTCGTGCCTTGTCGTAGCTCGAGAGGCTCAATGGATGCTAAGGGAGTAGCTTGCACCGATATCGCCGGCGCTGACATGAGGCTGATGGACAACACGCTCAGAGCGCAAGCGAAAAAATGAGGGTCAGGCGAGGTCGGGCCATGACATACCTCCTACTAGCCTTCCCCCTCAGAAAAGCGCCGTTTTCCTATCCCTGTCCACTTAGCGTGCCAACTGACAATCTTGTCAAGGTTCAAATGGCGAACAGCACAACGTAAGCGATGGTGACGACAGCTACCAAGGAAATTTCCACAGGGCCGCTAAAAGAACCCTATACTACGTAGGGCTTTTTCCCAATCGACGAAATATCGGGACCTGACTGCAGTTAAGGCCCTACCTCCCTGCTGGGAATATCTCGCGCTCTACCCGCTCGGTCGTGTCCTGATCCAGGCTCTCACTTACGAGCACGGTATCGCCCTGCACCTCAATGAACACCGACCCCTCCTCCGTCAGCCACGCATGTTTGCCCGTCAGGGTCTCGACACTGTAGTTCGCCGCCTTCGCTTTCGAGGATTCCTCGCCAACCTCGTGTACCCGCTTGTAGCGCTTCTCTAGGCCCTTGGCATACACCCAGGCAAACTCCGAAGCCTTCTGTGCACTCGACCAGCGCGACACATACAACAATCCGAGTGGGACCGAGGAATCTCCGCGCGGCCGTGCGGCGTAGTAGTACCCTCCCCGCCAGTGTGGGTACAGTCGCTTCGAAACCTGCTCCCCCTGGTACCGCTCAATCAAAATTGCCGCGTCAAATTCGCCTATTGCGCCCACATCGAACTTCTCGTAGTTCTTAAAGTCTTTCTTGAAGTCCGGCAGGGGCATGGGCGCCAGCTTCTCTCCCGAGAGGTACACATGGGGCTCCATGATCTCCCGCGTCGTACGCGGCGGATTCCGAAATACGCCGGCATACGCCCGGTCCTTCCCCATCTTTGTCAGCAACTCCATCTCGAAATCCAGTCCATAGCGATAGGGAAACGTCAGCGCCTCCTTGATGTAGAGCGGCGCATTGCGAAACTCGATCGAGTCCGCCGTCCCCATCTGCATCCCCACCTTCAAGGCCTCTACGATCTGGGGGGCGTCGACTACCGACTGACCAACAGGAGCCAGTTCGTAGTCGATCAAGACCACCATGGCCTGCCCCTCGACCACGGCCTGGTGTGCCGCCGACTCCTCATCGCTCTCGATGTCCTTCGTCGTTGGCTCTTTCTTGCTGGTGGAAAGATCCGCCGCCCCGGCCTTCATGTATTTCTCTAATCCGAAGGACTGATCCTGCAAGGCGTGCGTGAGTTCGTGAGCCAGCACCGGCTTTTGTTGATCCGGATCGATCCAGTCCAGCAGATTCACGGTCTTGGTTTCCGGATCGTAATATCCGGCCACTTGCTCCCGCAGCAGGGCGACGAGGAATGTCTGCAAATCAAAGTCCCGCGGCAACAGGCCGAATTTCTTCAACACCAGCTCCGAGCGCCGCAAGCGCTGCGCGTCCTCGTCCTCGGCCATGTGTTTGCGGATGAAGGCGACGACCTCGTCGCGACTCACCAGCCGCCGCTTCACCTCATTCTGGATGGGCAGCGAGGTATCTTTGCTGGCGAACTTCAGAATCTCGTCGACCGAGCGGAACAGTTCTTCGGCCGCCTTGGGTGAGATTTTCTGTTGCGATTCGTCCGCTGAGGCCTGTGGCGCGTCCTTTGTGCCCGAAGGGTTCGAAGGCGGTTGCGCCGAGGGAGAACTGCCCGTCCGTGCCGGTGCCTTCGCAGCTGTGTCAGGTGCACTCTGTTGCTCCGCACCCTGCGCCCATCCAGGCACAGACAGGCAAGCAAGCATCAATCCAACTGTGCAAAGTATGCGAGCGATTTTCCGATAAAATATGTTCAAGATTTCCTTCAGGACGACTTATGTCCGAACCCGATCCCAACCTTGCCGCCGAGTGTTTCCGCCGAGCTTACGAACTGCAGATGACTGGCGATTACCAGCAAGCCATTGAAGCGTACAGTCGCTCCATCGCCGCCTTTCCCACGGCCGAAGCCTACACGTTCCGCGGCTGGACCTATTCTTTCCTGGGCGACTACGAACACGCGATCCAAGACTGCCAGCAAGCGATTCGAGTCGATCCCGACTTCGGCAACCCTTACAACGATATCGGGGCCTATCTGATCGAACAAGAAAAATGGGAGGACGCCATCCCCTGGTTCGAAAAAGCCATGGCCGCCAAGCGCTACGAAGCGCGTTGCTACCCCCATTTCAATCTAGGCCGCGTCTACGAGCATCAGCGCAAATGGGAAAAAGCCAAGAAGTGCTATCGGCAGGCTTATGCCATCAATCACGAGTACATAGCGGCTCTCACCGCGTTCCGGAGGGTGAGCTCGGCATTCAACTGAAGCTTGAGCTGGCAGCGAAGCGGGACCTGGTTTTTGCTTGCCCGCATCACTCAGCTAGAAGCTTCCAACTGGGTCGCCGGTCGCCGCTGTCCGAAGTCAAAGGTGCTTCGCCACCCAATCCCCCACTTCCCTCGTCCCCAGCGCACCGCCAATATCCTGCGTCGTTTTCTTCTGACGCACCGCTTCGAGGACCGCCCTCTCGATTCCCGCCGCTTCGGACGTGAGCCCGAGATGATTGAGCATCATGGCTGAGGTAAGTATGGCGCCCATAGGGTTCGCCAGATTCTTCGCCGCAATTGGAGGCGCTGACCCATGGACCGGCTCGAACATCGAGGTTTTCGCCGGATGAATATTGCCGCTAGCCGCCATGCCCAACCCACCTTGCAGTCCCGCTGCTAAGTCACTGAGGATGTCGCCAAACATGTTGTTGGTGACGATCACATCAAACTGCCGCGGGTCCCTTACCATCTGCATGCACAGCGCGTCGACGTACATGTGGTCCGCCATGATCTGCGGATAGTCGCGACTGACCTCCTTGAAAGCACGTTGCCACAATCCGCCCGCATGCGTCATGGCGTTGGACTTGTCGCTCATCAAAACCCGCTTTCGCGGGCTGCCATCGAGCCTGGTGTGCTTTTCGCTATAATCGAACGCATACCGAATGATCCGCTCCACTCCCGTGCGTGTATTAATGTCCTCTTGAATGGCAACTTCGTCGTCAGTCCCACGCTTGAACACGCCGCCCGCATCCACGTAAACGCCCTCGGTGTTCTCCCGAATCACCACGAAGTCCAGGTCCTTCGGCTCAATTTCCTTCAGGGGACACAGCCCCGCGTCCAACAGACGCACTGGACGCACGTTGGCATACAGGTCCATCTTGAAACGCATGCCGAGCAGGATCTCTTTGGCGTGAATGTTGCTGGGAACCCGCGGATCGCCGAACGCGCCGACGAGGATGGCGTCGAAGTCGCGCTCCAGCATGGCAAAGCCATCCACCGGAACGGTTACCCCATCTGCGAGAAAGCGCGCGGCACCCCAGTCAAACTCGGTAATTTCAAGCGAGGCGCCGGACGCCTTGAGAACCTTGACCGCCTCGGGAATGACCTCCCGCCCGATGCCGTCGCCGGGAATCACTGCAATGCGCTGAGCTTGGCTCACGAGCAGAGAGCTTACCAACTGGCAGCCGCCATTGCCATTCCCGACGACTCACACTGCCAACGCTATTTCTTCCGCTGCAAAGCAAACTGAAAATGCGCGTCTTTCCCTTCGCGTTTCCAGGTCCAGTCTTCGCTGTAGTGTTCCGGATCGAGAAAGACGTAAACCGCCCGATGCATGTGTCCGGCTTGCGGCGAGGCCAGGTTCGTGGCGTCCAAGAAATCGAACGAGACCGTCTTGCCGTCCGGAGAGATCGTCGCCTTCATGCGCGGCTGGTTGTTGCTTGGGCAGAAGTGCGTCATCAGCAAACGATCGCCGTCCACATAGAACAAGCTGGTCATGGCCTCGTCGCCCATCACGCTCTCCGCCATCACGGACGTCCCGCCTGCCATCAGCCGATAGGTCACTTCGGAGGGCTGGCCTTGGGCGCTCTTGCCCGTCCACGTCCCCACCATCGACTTAAAGCGATCGAGCGCCTTCTGCGCATCCGATTGCGCCCAACTCGAAAACGAAGCGAACACGATCGTCGAAATGACTGTGATTCGAAGGAATTTCATGAGTCCACTTCCTCCAGAAAGCACGTAGTTTCCCGTGCTTGAGCTGCCCTAGCATCGCCGCCCAGAATCGCTGTCTCCGCTATAATCAAGAAGTTGAGCTATGCAATCTGTGACTCCACCTAACGCAGTGAGTTTGTCCTCTGCGCCACCCGGCGGTGCCTCGCCTGACACGGTAAGAGACGAGTTCCGCGCGCTAACGTCAACCTGCGGCGTATACGACCTGAGCACGCGCGCCAAACTCGAGATTACCCGTAATGACCGCATCCGCTGGCTGAACGGCATGGTCACCAACAACGTCCGTGACCTAGCACCCGAATACGGCATTTATTCCTTCTTGCTGAATCCGCAAGGGCACATCCTGGGAGACTTCCTCGCCTACAACCGTGGCGATCGCATTCTGGTGGACACGGACCAATCACAAGTCGAAAAAATCCTCGCCACCTTCGACCACTACATCATCATGGATGACGTCGAGATCGCGAACCTGAGCGACAAACTGACTTCGGTGGGCATCGCCGGACCCAATGCGAGAGATGTATTGAAGACGGCGGGATTTGAAGTTGGAGATCTCAAGCCGTTGCAGATGGAGGACATTGACTGGAACCAAGCCAAGGCCAGCGTGGTTCGAGGCGAACAGGAACAATACCCGTCTTACGAGATCTGGATTGCGCCGGAACAAGCCGGTGAGGTGATCACAGCCCTTCGATCCGCCGGGGCCGTGCAGGTCAGTCGCGAAGCCCTTGAACTCTATCGCATCGCCCTGGGGATCCCGCGCTACGGACAAGACATTCGCGAGCGCGACCTGCCCCAGGAAACCGAGCAGCAGCGAGCCCTGAATTTCAACAAGGGATGCTACGTGGGTCAGGAGATCGTGGAGCGCATTCGCTCGCGCGGCAACGTGCACCGCAAGTTCACGGGATTCCGCATCGCCGGGCCAGAGCCGGCTCCGGGTACGAAGATTCAGGCGCAGGGGAAGGATGTCGGGGAAATCACAAGCTCGGCGGTCATTCCTGCGGCCCACGGCGACCGCACAGTAGCGTTGGGATACATCCGGCGCGAAGTCGGCGTTCCCGGCAAAGAAATTCCGATCGCGAGGTCGACTGCGATCGTGAGCGAACTGCCATTCGCAGACTTGCTCACAAAGTAAGAGGACGATTATGGCTGAGAAGAAGCAAGACGCTGGTTTCACCGTAACCGATCGCCGTTTGTTTACATCGGACGGCAAACTTCGCAGTGATATCGCCGACGAAAAGCCGGCGGCGGAAGCCCCTGTTGCCGTTGCCTCGCCCGCTGCTGCAACGCCTGCACCCCCTGCCGCAGATCCAGACATGCCTCCTCCGCCGACCGCGGCTGAGCAAAAGGCGAACGTCGATGCCTACCGGCAATCCTCCAAGGATCTGGACGCGCGTGTGGAACTCAGTGGCCAGTCCGCCAAAGAACTCGAGATGACTTTCGAGCGTTTCATGGCTTCGCTCTACATGAGCGCCATGTTGCAGCTCGGCATGATGCACGAACAAGGCGGGCAACCCCATATTGACCTGATCGGCGCACGCCAGACCATCGACACCCTCGCCTTGCTTCAAGAGAAAACCAAGGGCAATCTCACGTCGGCGGAGGAGGGCTTCCTGCAGAACTGTCTGTACGAACTGCGCATGGCATACGTGGAAGTCACCAACGCTTTGGCGCGTCCGCCCCAGACCCCGGGAGCCACTGCAGGCAGCAAGCAACGATGAAGGCAACGCTCACCGTGCTGGGCAGCGGCACGTCGATGGGCGTACCGACCATCGGCTGCACCTGCGCTGTGTGCCACTCCAGCGACCCAAACGACCGCCGCACGCGACCTTCTGTCTTGATCGAATACGCGGGCAAAGTTGTCTTGATCGACACGACCCCCGACTTTCGCGAGCAGGCGATTCGGGAAGGAATCACTAAGATCGACGCAGTCCTGTACACCCACAGCCATGCCGACCACATCCTAGGCATCGACGACTTGCGTCCGCTCAGTTATCACCGCGACGGAAAGATTCCGCTGTATGCCCGGGCCGAAGCGGCCGACTACATCCGCAACATGTTCCGCTATATTTTCGATGCGGACTACAAGTTCGGTGGGCTCGCGCGTCTGGAATTAAAGCCGGTTGATGGCCCCTTCGACCTGTTCGGCGCGAAAGTTGAACCGATCCCGGTGATCCACGGTGAATCTGAAATTTATGGCTTCCGTCTGGGCTCGGCGGCGTACCTGACGGACTTCAGCCAAATTCCGGAAGAGTCTTTTTCGCGCTTGCAGGATTTGGATGTTCTCTTCCTCGATGGCCTGCGTTACAAGCCGCATCCGACACACTCGACAGTAGAGAATTCCTTGCGAATTGCGGATCGGTTGAAAGCCAAGCGGGTCTACTTCACACACATCTGTCACGACCTGCCGCACGAAGCCACGAATGCGACGCTGCCACCGCACGTGCGCCTATCATACGACGGAATGAAACTGGAGTTCGAGATTTGAGCGCGAGGACAGTAGCGCCGGTGTCCCTCCGGCTGTCCCGAGGGACATCGTGTCCGCGGAGGTGGAAACGGCACTTCCCCATGACAGCCATCAAGAACAGGAGGACGCTCGGCGACCTCTGCGCAACCTCAGCGTTCTCTGCGTTTAGCTTTTGACTATCGATGCAAGTCTTCCACAAACTCGATGACGTCCCAGCGTCCTTCGGCCCCACGATTGTCAGTGTCGGCAACTTTGACGGGGTCCACCGCGCTCACCTGACCGTTCTCCAGGACATTGCCGAGCGAGCCAGGCAGCAGAACGCAAAGTCAGTGGCCGTCACCTTCGAACCGCACCCAGCCCGTATTCTTCGCCCAGACTCGGGTTTCAAGCTCCTCACCCCGACGCCCGAAAAACTCCGCCTGCTGGCCGGCACCGGGCTCGATGCCGTCTTGCTGCTTCCCTTCGGCCGCGATCTTTCTTTGCTGACCCCGCGCCAGTTTGCCGAGCGCATTCTGAAGAAGAAGCTGCACGCCTGTGAAGTCCACGAAGGCTACAACTTCCACTTTGGACACAAAGCCGCCGGCGATGTGAAAGCGCTGACGGAGTTCGGCCGCGAAATGGGATTTATGGTGAAGATTTTCGATGAGATGACGCTGCGCGGCGAAAGTGTCTCCAGCAGCCAGATTCGGAAGTTGCTCGCCGCCGGAGGTGTAAGCCGCGCGCGTCATCTGCTGGGCCGCCCCTTCGCGATTCTTTCCACGCCCGGACGCGGTCGCGGATACGGCAGCAAGTACACCGTCCCCACCATCAACTTGAGCCGCTACGAAGAACTGGTTCCGCAGGATGGCGTCTATATCACCCGCACGCGAGTCGGAGAAGAGTGCTTCGACTCAGTCACCAACATCGGGAACCGCCCGACCTTCGGAGCCGACTCCTTTGCAATCGAGAGCCACCTGCTCAATTTTCATCCCATCTCATTGAATGCCGAAACCGAAGTCGAGATCTCTTTCCTGCAGCGGGTACGGGAGGAAATCAAGTTTCCTTCAGTTGAGGCTTTGCGCGAGCAGATCGCAAGGGATGTGAAGAAGGCGCGGCGATATTTTCACTTGATCAAGAGTTCACGTTGATCGACTGACGACGGCCAGGCGCCTGCAGTCGCCCTGAGACCTCGCGGCAGAGGCGACGGCTCATCGATCGGAATGAAGTCCAATCTCATTTCCGTTAGGGTCTAGGAGGTACGCGTCATATCCTGCGACAGCCTCCCCGATGCGGCTCCGGTCTCGCGTAACCGTGCCCCCTTCCTGCCGAATGCTGTCCAGTGTGGTCTGCATACCCTCGACCTTCAGGATGAGCAAAACGGACCGTGAACCCGGCTTCCGCCCCGCGTCAAACGCGCCCCCAACATTTCCCGAATCGAAGAACCAGTATTTCGATCCTGGAACATTCGCCTGCACACGCCATCCAAAAATATTCTCGTAAAAAGATCTTGCCTTACCGAGGTCGGGTGCCGGAATCACAATGTGGCAGAACGAACCACTTCGGCGCTGGTTTTCCATGTTGACCTCCTTCACTCCGGAAGGGCGATTGTACCCGTCGAGGGTCGAGCCTTGACTTTGCGGTAGCAGCGATGCCTGTTCAGTTTTCGCCAGAAGCTGCAAGCGGTCCGCGTTCGCTGCCAAGTTCCCACCAGAGCCCCCTGTCCTCTTTTTCATTGCCAACTAGCCCGTGACAATTGACAATCCCCGGAATGCCCGCCGCAACCGCGACGACCTTCTCCAACATCACAGTCGATCAACGCCGCACCCTCCTGGCTGCCGCCCTCGGCTGGATGCTGGACGCCTTCGACGCAATGCTCTACGCGCTGGTGCTGGCCCACATCATGCGCGATCTCAGCATGAGTAAGGCGATGTCAGGATTTCTAGCGACGCTGACGCTGCTCGCCTCCGGCATCGGGGGAATCCTCTTCGGCTTCCTCGCCGACCACATCGGACGCAAGCGCGCCCTAATGCTCAGCATCCTGACGTACTCGGTCTGCTCGTTTGCTTCCGGCTTGGCGACATCGATCATGATGCTCGCGCTCTTCCGGTTCGTGCTGGGCCTCGGCATGGGCGGTGAATGGAACACCGGAGCGACTCTAGTTGCGGAGACCTGGCCCACAGAGCTGCGCGCCAAGGCTATCGCGATCGTACAAAGCTCGTGGGCAATCGGATATGCGCTGGCAGCCTTGGTCGCGGGCATCGTGTTGCATTACGCGACCTGGCGTGCGGTGTTCTTTGTAGGTATCCTGCCCGCACTGGTCACCCTCTGGATACAGAATCGCGTTCCGGAATCGGAGATGTGGCAAGAGCACCGCCGCCTCGCTCAGAACCCGAGCCACGCAGATAGGCAGGCGACCTACGAGCACACCAGCTTCGGCCACATCTTTCGCCCGCCTTACGTGCGTCACACGTTCGCGTTATTGTTCGCCAACTTCTTCGGCATGTTCGCCTGGTGGGGCCTGTTCACCTGGCTCCCACCGTACCTTTCCCTTCCTGTAGACCAAGGCGGCCGGGGCTTCGGCGTGATGGGCACAACCACGTTGCTGGTCACCCTGAACTTATTGGGAATGTTTCCGGGATACGCCAGCTTCGGCTGGGTGGCCGATCACCTGGGCCGCCGTCGTTCTTATGTGCTCTACACATTCCTGGCGGCCGTGCTGGTTCCGATTTACGCGACCGCGAGAGAGCCCGTTGTCATCCTGGTGCTCGGCGTCGTGACGGCATTCTTCGGCACGGGCTTTTTTTCCGGATCGGGCATTATCGGAAGCGAGATTTTTCCTACAAGGGTTCGTGCCCGTGCACTGGGATTCACCTACAACGGGGCCCGTACGATGAGTTCGATTGCGCCCTATGTGATCGGCCGGGTGGGCCAAGCCAAGGGCTTGGGCTGGGCATTCTTTTTGTGTGCGGGAGCATTCTTTTGTTCGATGTTGGCTGCCACGCAGTTGCCCGAGACCAAAGGGAAGAATCTGCAGTAGCGCATCAGAGAGTGTAGGTCGCGCGCACCCGCCGCGAACGTCGCAAGTACGAGTACCAGATCGCAAAGTAGACTAACCGCGCCACCATGACCTGGAGCAATCCAACGTGAATTCCTAGCGAGTAAAGAGTGGCGTGAAGGCTGATGACGCATCCGGTCGAGATGATCAGGTAGTTTTTCGCGAATTCTGGAGCCTTCCGATCCTCTCGCCATAGACGGTAACCCGCCAGCACGCTGTACATGGAAAGTCCAGCATACACAACCGCCACCGAGGCCAATCGAAGCTCTGTGGGAAGGCCAATCGGATGACGTGCCAGATTGGTCAGCGCCTTAGATGCAATCCGCAGATTCTGGTATGGGACAAACAGAGTCAAAGAGAGGCACAGAAACAACAGCCACCCGCCGACTCCCTGTAGTTCGCGCCCGTAGCCGGCCGCGAACAGATTCGGAGTTCCGATACTGGCTTCTTTCGAATTCGCCAACGGCACATCATTCGACGGTGCCTCCTGCGTCGAGTCAGGGCTGCAACTCACGCACACCGACTGCTGCGATACCGCGCCACACAGTTGGCAATACAAGGAGTGCTCCACGGCGGGCACATCTTACAATGGAAATCACTCGATCGGTTCCACTACCGCTCCCTCACCCGCTGCCCGATCCGGCAACTGCACCAGCACAATTGCCGACAGCACCACGACGATCCCCAACATTTGGACGGGTCGCAGCACCTCTCCCAGTGCGATGGCCGCGATCACGATGGAAAACACCGGCTCCAGGCAACTCACCACAATGGCCCGAGTCGGCTCGAGGTGCTGCAATCCAGCGAAGTAGAGCGAGAATGGCGCCAGCACGGAGACCACAGCAAAGACGAGCAGAAACGCCCACGCCAGCCCGGAATAGTGTGCTGCGACTAACTTCCACGGTGGATTCACAACCAGCCAGAAGGCTCCGGCGCTGAAGGTGGTGTAGAGCAATACAATCCAGCGATCGTAGCGCGCCAGAATGTTGTGCCCCGCGATGTTGTAGAACGAGAACGAAACCGCCGCCAACGTGGCCGCGAATACTCCCACCGGGTTGAGCCGGAATCCCCCCGTCCCCGCCACCCCGATCGCAAGGGCACTCCCCACTACCGCCAGGGCCACCGCAGCGAACCGCTGCAAAGTCGCCTTCTGCCGGCCAATCGCGACCATGTATAGCAGCACGAGCACAGGAGCCGTATATTGCACAATGATCGCCGTCGCCACGTTGGTCTTCTGGATGGCGAGATAGTAAAAGTAGTTCGAAGCCGCCACGCCCAGCACTCCCAGCAAGACGATCCGGCCGAAATCGGCGAGTGGCAAGCGCAGGTTCTTCCAACCTCGCCGCGCCAACAGGATCATCGCCAGAACCAGAAATGAGACCGTGGTCCGGCTCTGGGAGAGGATCAGGGGATCGATCCGAAGCGCCTGTCCGGCGGGCAACAGGCGTCCCGTAAACGCAGCTCGTCCCAGGCTGGCGGCAATTCCCCACGAAAAAGCAGCGCCCGCAATGTAGAGATATCCGCGAGCCGGATGCGCTTTACTCGCCAAGGATTTCGTCGAGCCGCTCAGGATTGAATCCGATCATCACTTCATCCCCGATGAGGAGCGTCGGCGTGGAATGGCTGCCATATTTCTCCGTCAAGTCGCGCACTGCCTCGGGATCGAGTGTCACATCGCGCTCCTCGTAGACGACGCCCTTTTCCGTCAGGAACAGTTTGACGACGTGGCACGGCGGACAATCGGGATGCGTGAAAATCACGACCTTGGGTTTCATCATGCCTCGAACAGCGCCGCAGGGAGTGACCGCCCCGCCGCAATCGACGACCTATTCTTCGGTGTATTGGATCTCGCTGCTAATCTTCGCAGTCTTCTCCAGCATTGCCGACACCGAGCAATATTTCTCTTTCGAGAGCCGAACCGCATCTTCCACAGCTTTGTGGGACACTCGACCACCAACTTTGTAGATCAGCTTGATCTGAGTGTAGACCGTCGGAGGCTCCGCCGCCCGCTCCGCCTCAGCTCGTACCTCCAGGCTGGTAAACGGCTCACGTTTCTTGGTCAGAATGCTGGCCACATCGTATCCCGTGCAGCCGCACAACCCTACCAACACGAGTTCCATTGGACTGTTGGCGGTCTTCTTGTCGCCGTCGACAACAATCGCGTGCCCGCTGCTTGATTCCGCCACAAATCGGTGATTGTCCGTCCACTTCGCCTTGGCTTCCATCATCTTTGCCCACTTCTTGAATCTTCGATCCAAATGATCAATGCTGACCGTCGCTCATCGCCGATTATCGGTGCTCGGTTCGGGATGTATGAGCACTCGAAATAGTTCCGGCGCGTCCTGCTTAAAGCGGATTTCCAAGTCGGTCTGGATATCATGCACACGGGAGAGCGGCAGATTATCCGACAAAGTACAGTGGCACGCAACGTACAGGCGTCCCCTCACGCGTTTGATCTGAATGTCATGCATATCGAGCACTTCGGGAAACTCGGCTGCGGTGGCTTTCAGGCGGCGTTCCAGCGCCGCATCGCGCACAACCTCATCTCCTTCTTCGATGGTCGCCGGCTCACTCTCGATATGGGTCAGGATGGAGGAAATTTCCGGAACTTCCTTCTGAATCTCCTCCTCCAGTGCCGTAACCCGATCGTGCGCCTCCTTGAGAGACAACCGTTCATCCATCTCCAGGTGCTGCTCTACGTGCAGTCGTCCCCGCAAATCCTGCACGCTCACGTCATGCACATTCAGGTTATGCCGGGTGGCCACGGCCCGGATCTGGTCGAAGATGTTTTCCGTGCGACCCGCCCGCGGCACCGAATGCACGATCACGTCTGCATCCGGCAAGACGCGATGAACAGCCTCGGTTACTGTATCGGCAACGTGTTCGGAATGCTGGAAGGTCACGGTGCGCGCCAGGCCGATCGAAAGATCAGCAAAATATCGATTGCCCGCCCGCCGAATGCGCGCCCGATCAACCTCTAGCACGCCCTCCACCTTCGCCACCGCGTCGATAATCTGGTTTCTCACCCCCGCGGGGGCGGCATCCAGCAACGCGTCGACCGTCTTGCGCGCCAGTCGCCAGCTCACATGCACCACGATCCCCGCCACGACCAGCGCCGCCAACGGATCCGCGTCCCGCAACCAGGAAATGTGGAGCTGCCGGCCGGCCAAAACCAGCAGCAGCCCCAGAATTACCACTGAGCTTGACCAAACGTCCGTGGCAAAGTGCAACGCATCCGCTTCCAGCGCCTGGCTGTCGTACTTCACGGCAATCTTGCCCAGCGCCCGCGAGCGCCAAACATCGACGCCAATGGACAGCAGCATCACAAGAAATGCAGCAATGCTGGGTTCGATCTCGACCGTGCGGAAAAAGAGGCGCTTGACCGCCTCGGAGATGATCCACACGCAGGTCAGCAGCAGCAATCCAGTTTCAATAAAGGCGGAAAAGTTCTCAACCTTGCCGTGCCCATATTGGTGATCCGCGTCCGCCGGCTTATCCGAAACCCGCACCGAGAAAAATGTAATGACGGCTGCAATCAGGTCCAGCCCCGAGTGTGCCGCCTCCGACAGGATGCCCAAGCTCCCCGTGGTCACACCAACCACAATCTTCAACGCCGTGATGGCCAACGCGGCCAAAACGGAATTGCCCGCGACCAGCCGCTTTTCGGCGCGCATCGTGGCCGCTGATTGGAGCGTTGTCGGCATTGTCGTGATTATCTCCGCAAGCTTGTTTTCGCGCCAATTGATTCCGTGGACTTCCGAGGTTCGCCCCTTCCGATTCCCGACACGTCGTGTGCTACGATTTCGAGGACGCTTTCTACTGTTTGGAGGATTTCGCGATGCGAGGACTTGGTCTGCTGTGGTTGCTGCTGGCAAGCTTGACCGCAGCCACTTCAGCCGGGGCACAAGCAGGCCCACCTTCGTCTGGGGCGGCCGTCCCACCTCCGCATCCGCCCAATGAACTGGGGGAAACCAGTGCGCCTGGCCGCGGATCCTCGGCGCCTGCCCCTAGCGACCTGCCGCCCACGACGCCCGTGATCACCATCCGCGGAGTCTGCCCACCGCCGAAGGCCGGCGCAACTCCTGTACCGCAGTCACAATGCAAGACCGTCGTTACACGCGCTGAGTTTGAGAAGCTGGCCAATTCCTTGCAGCCTAAAATGACTCCGCAGGTCCGGCGACAACTGGCCAATCAGTATCCCCAGATTTTGTATTACTCGGAGGAAGCAAAGAAGCGAGGCTTGGAGAAAGACCCCCACTTCCTCGAGATGCTCCGGTTCACGAAAATGGAACTGCTCAAGCTGGAACTGGACCGTTCCCTGGAAGACGAAGCGGAGAAAGTTCCAGAATCCGAGATCAAGGATTACTTCGACAAGAACGCCAAGAATTTTGAGCAGATTTCCGTCCTGCGCATCTTTGTGCCAAAGGTCAAGCAGATCCAGCCCAAGGAAGGGGCCAGCGTTGCCGACACCGAAGCAGCCCGAAAGGAATCCGAAGCGGCCATGGCAAAGGTTGCTGAGGATCTGCACGCGCGTGCGGCCAGCGGCGAGGAGTTCGACAAGTTGCAGAAGGATGCTTACGAAGCGGCCGGGATCAAAGCCTCGGCGCCTCCGACCTTGAATCCCAAGCTCAGGCGAGCCAATCTGCCCGCAACGCAGGCGTCCGTATTTGATCTGAAGGAGGGAGAACTCTCCCCCGTCATCAGCGACGTCAGCGGTTTCTATATTTATAAAATCGTGTCCCGCACCAAACCCACGGTTGCGGAGGCGCAGGACGAGATTCGAAATACGCTGCGCAACCAGCGATTGCAGGCCCTGCGGCAGAAAATGCAAACTGCCTTCACGTCGGAACTGAATCCGGAATACTTTGGCCCCGATAAACCGCCCGGTCCCGCAGGCATGGGCGGTCCCCGGCCCATGCCGATGAACCAACGCCCGGCGCCCCCACCACCTCCAACCGCCCAACCGAAGGAATGAGCACGGGAAAACCAACTGTCGTAGTGACCGGTGTTTCGGGAAATCTAGGGCTGCGGCTCTTGCCGCAACTCAGCGACTTCTCGGTGATCGGCATTGACATCGCTCCGCCCAAGACCGAGCAACCGATTCGCTTCGTCCGCATGGATCTGGGCACGGAGACGTCCTGCCAGGAGCTCTACAATCTCTTCAAGGAAGCCCGCCCCTTCTCCGTAATACATCTGGCTTTTGTAATCGATCCGATGCGCACCGGGGTGCTCGATGTGGATCGCATGTGGCAAATCAACGTAGCCGGTACGGCTCGCGTCATGGAGGCGATCACAGAGGCAAACCGCAACGAGGACAGCGGCGTGCGTCAGTTCATCTTTCCCAGCAGTGTCTCTGCCTATGGGCCTGACTTGCCGGGCCCGGTCAGCGAAGAATTTGCCCTCGAGGGGCACACGCTACCCTATGCCATTCACAAGCGCGAGTCCGACGAGGTCGTGCAGCAGCGCGCTCCCTCACTGCGAGGTTGCAGCGCATACATTCTGCGGCCGCACATCTTCGCCGGAGCCACGGTTGAGAACTACCTGCTGGGAGCGTTTCGCGGTACGCCGAACGGAAAAGGAAAACGCGCGGAGAAGATGCGCAGACAGGGCAGACGCCTGCCTTGCATGCTGCCTTACGGCCAGAAGTATCTGGACAACAAAATCCAGTTCATCCACGTCGACGACATGGCCCGCCTGATCTCCTGGATTCTGAAGCGTGAACCCGAAGCACGCCGTCTGACCATTTTGAACGTGGCCGGACGCGGGGACCCGCTCACCTTTGCGAGCTGCATCGGAATGGCGCACGCTCAACTGAAACGCGTACCGGGAAAGTGGGCCATGCAGGCGGTGCTGAAATTCCTGTGGAAGTCGGGAATCTCGTCGATCCCACCCGAAGCCGTCCCCTACATGACCGGGCAATACATCATGAGTACTGACAAGTTGAAGAAATTCCTGGGCGAGGACTACGAAAAAGTCATCCGCCACTCGATCGCGGACGCCTTTGCTGATTCATTCCGAGCGCCCGCGCCCGTAGGTGCTGCCCAACGCCTGGCAGCGCATTAACAGCGATATTCCTGCACGGCGGGGGACTTCTTTGTAGCTTGCATACTACGGCCCGCAGGGGGGAGTCCCAGGATCACTTCTGCCCTCGAAACAACCCGGCAGTCCCAAACGTATAGGGCGTCCACGACGCACTGCCGAATCCCGCACTGCGCATCCTGCCCATCAGTTCCGGGGGCAAGGGAAAACGCGCGACCGAAGCGGGCAAATAGGCATACGCACCCTGCACTCGCGAGATCGCCGTCCCAATGGCAGGCAACACTCGCCGAAAATATACGCCGTAGATCCTGCCCACCCAGCCATTCGGCTCGCTGCACTCCAGGATTCCGCACTCTCCCCCGGGCCGAAGCACCCGTACGATCTCGCGCAGACCGGCATCGTAGTCGGCGAGATTGCGAAAGCCAAAAGCAGAGGTCACCAGATCGAAGGACGCATCGGGAAAGGGTAAATGGAGCGCATCTGCCTCGACCCATCGCAAGCGACTTCCCTCAGACTTGAGCTTGGCCCGCTGCAGCATGGGATGTGCGAAATCCGCCCCGATGATTCGAGCTTTGGAAACACCGGCGCGCCGCTGCAAAGCGAATGCCATGTCCCCTGTTCCACAACAAAGATCCAGAACGCACGCGTCCGCACGCGACAAAATGTGCTGAAAGGCGCCCGCCACGCGCCACCACCACCAGCGGTCGATGTTCAAGGAAAGCAGGTGATTGAGCAGGTCATAGCGCGGCGCGATGGCGGAAAACATCTCCCGCACCGCGCGTGCGACCGATTCCGGATCGGATGCTCCCCCCGGCGCCGCCCCAATCACCTTCGGTTTGTTCTGTTCCCCTACCGCGTTAGTCATTCGCAGATTGACAACTGGCAATTGCAAGTCTCTACGCATTCGAGAGCCTGCGAATCTCATCCACCGCCTCGATCACGACCCGCTCGGGCACATCATTGACCACCTCGACCTTGCCAATCTCGGTCGGCAAGACGAAATGCACTTTCCCGTTTTGCGTCTTCTTATCGGACTGCAGGCGCCGGACAATGTTTCTGCCGCGAATATTCAACTTGGGCAAACGTCCCATCCCCAAGGTCGCGTGGCTGATACGGTCGCAGGTGGCCTCGTCCAGTTTTCCAGCCATGACTGCGATGCGCGATGCGGCGACCATTCCCCAGGCGACCGCTTCGCCGTGCAGCAAAGTGCGATAGGCTGTTTCTGCTTCCAGCGCGTGCCCGACGGTGTGACCAAAATTCAAAACCCTTCGCAATCCATATTCCTTTTCGTCCACAGAAACCACGTGCGCCTTCAGCCGCACTGACTCTGCGATCAGTCGCCCCATGGTGGCAGGGTCCCGCTGGAGGATAGCCTCGCGGTTCGACTCGAATTCGCCGAATAGTCCAGGATTGCCGATCACCCCGCACTTCAAAGCCTCGTAGAGTCCAGCGCGGTATTCCCGCTCGGGCAGCGTCGACAACACCTCCGGATCGATCAGTACCACCCGAGGCTGGTGAAACGTTCCAATGAGATTTTTTCCCGCCTTAAGATTCACGCCGGTTTTACCGCCGATGGACGCATCCACTTGCGCCAGCACAGTGGTGGGAATCTGCACCACATCTACGCCCCGCATGTACAAGGAAGCAAGAAATCCGCCCACATCTCCCGCTACGCCGCCCCCGAACGCAACAATGACGGCCGTGCGGTCCGCCCGCAGCCGCGTGAGTCTTTCCCCGAGATCTTCTACCGTCGCCAGCCGCTTGAAGCGCTCGCCTTCCGGCATCTCCAGCACTTGCGCCTCAAAGCCGGTCGCCTCCAGAGAACGGACGAGTTTTTTAGCCCACTTCCGCCGCACGGGCGCCACGGTGACGATGAACAGCTTGCTGGACCTCGGCAACAGATCTCGCAGCAAAGCACCAGCACGAGCCAGCAACCCGTTTTCTATGCACACCTCGTAAGGCCGAGGCTGCACAGCAACATGCACGGTAGTCATCGTGTTCTCATCATAGCGTAGAGGTGACGGAGAGGCGGTTCGGCGGTCGGGACCCAACTAACATATGACGCTGCAATTAGCTTTCGTGTTCCTTCATACCCATCGTGCGTCAAGCCTTTCGCTTTTTAGGAAACGCCAGGGAGGCGACCACCGAAATCACCAGCACCCCGGCCACGACCACCAACGCTATATGAGTAGGCACTGTGAAGTAATGCGACGCCAGCATCTTGCTGCCGATCAAGATCAGCACGGCCGAAAGCCCGTAATGCAGGTATTCAAACAAATCCATCATCCCGGCGACCGCAAAATACATCGAGCGCAGCCCCATAATCGCGAATACATTCGAGGTGTACACAATGAAAGCGTCTAACGTGATCGCCAGTATTGCCGGAATTGAATCCACGGCAAACAGAACGTCGGTGGTTTCCACCACCAGCAGTACGATCACCAGGGGCGTTGCGTACAGTCCCGGTCGCCGCACCCAAAATTTTTCTCCGACGTAATCATCCGTCACCGGTATCCAGCGCCGGAACAAGCGCAGCACCGGATTTCGCTCCGGGTGAATTTCTTCATCGCCCTGCCGCATCAGCTTGATCCCGCTGTAAACGAGCAAAGCGCCGAAGACGTAAATGATCCAGTGGAACCGCTGAATCAGCCCCACCCCTGCCACAATGAAGAAGCCGCGCGTAATCAGAGCGCCCAGAATCCCCCAGAACAGCACCCGGTGTTGCAAAGTGTCCGGAACTCGGAAGAAACGAAAAATCACGAGGAATACGAACAGATTGTCGACGCTCAGGGAAAGCTCGATCAGGTAGCCGGTCGCGAACTCCAGGCTGGCTGTGCGCCCGCGCCAGAAATAGATCAGCACCGCGAAGCCGATGGCCAGCGTGATCCACATTGCGCTCCAGGCCAGCGCCTCACGAAAGCTGATACTGTGCGCCTTGCGATTGAACACGCCGAGATCCAGCACCAGCATCACAACCACGAAAACGTTGAAGAGCACCCAGAAGAGAATCAATAGGAACTCCAGCCGAAGCAAGATGGTCGACTGCCCTTTATCGATGGGTGACAGGCGAGGAGGCAAGAGCCCCGCAACTGGCACTCAGGACTCGGAGATTCGCAATTCACGGCTGACGTCCTTGCTTTCCACTTTCCCACGCCGCCCAGATGCCCAGCGCCTTCAGTTGCTCGTCCGCGTGGGTATCGCGAAGAATCTTGTCGATCTCGGCGCGCGAAAGGCGCGTCCCGATTCGATCTGCCGCATTCGCGAGACCAAACGCCACGACCGTCATCTCCGCGGTGTGCTTCTTCAGAGTTGGAATATCGACTTTGTCAAAAGTGTCAGAAACCGCGTGATAGTTCACCAGGTAATTCCCCTCCTCCTGGTTCGCGACCATGGTAGGAACGCCTTCCAGCAGAAAGTCGAAATTGTCCGTGCCCCACTCCACGTCGTCGGTGGTAAGGGTTGTAGCGCCAAACCGTTTCAGGGGCGCGACAATTGCGGCCACGGCGTCCGCCACATCCTTGCGTCCACCCAGCGTAAATCCTGTGACGTGTCCGATTCCGGAATCAATGATGGCCACACCCACCGCCTTATCCAGTTCGTTCCGGTGCTCCGTCGCATATGCCCGCGACCCCATCATGCCTTGCTCTTCGCCGGAAAACAGGATGAAGCGAATCGTTCGGCGTGGCTTCAATCCCGAAGCCTTGATCGCTCGCAACGCATCTACCACCAATGCCGAGTTGCAACCGTTATCCAGCGCGCCCGTTCCCAGTTCCCACGAGTCCAAGTGCGCGCCCAGAATCACGAACTCGTCCGGCATCTCGCTGCCCTTGATCTCGGCGATCACGTTCGCCGCCTTCACCGGTCCGCCAATCTTGTTCGGGATCGACAAATCCGCCCACACCGGATGTCCCGACGTCACCAGTCGCCCGATCCGCTCTCCGTCCTCGCGCGCGAGCAGCACCATTGGAATCCGGTCAATCTCGCCGCTCATCGAGTTTGTGTGCCGGTAGAGAACGTCGTGCTCGCGCGTTGCAATGAATGCGATGGCCTTTGCTTTGCCTTTCACGGCTGCGTCGATCACTGGCGGCGCCCTCATATACTCGTTGAAAAGATCCGGCCAGGTCTTCAGCACCTCGGAATGCACCAGAACCATCTTGCCGGAAATGTCCCCCGCCTTCTTGAAATCCGCGTCCGTCCCTCTACCCACGTCGACCACCGGGACATGCTTTGTCAGTAGTGGTGGCGCCCATGCAATCGACACGGCCCGCGCCTTGAACTCGACCTCCGGAAGGGTGGAACTTTTTGGATCGCTCGCCGTTCCCACCGAAGAAATGCTCACCACCGTGGCGCCTTCCGCCCATGAAACCGGCATTCTGAACGGTTCGGTGTGAACACTGTCCGCGCCCGCTTCCTGGAACGCAGCCACACCCCACGCGATCGCCCGATCCATCGCCGGAGTGCCCGGCACGCGTCCACCGATCTCGTCTGTCAGATGCCGCAGATTGCTCTCAAGGGGTGAAGGCTTGAGTGCTTCTTCAATCAGCCGATCTGCATCGGCGTTCGTCTGGGCCAGCACAAGCACAGGTGCAACGAGCACGCAGCATACGACCAGCACACAGCGCGACAGCTTCCTGAAGTTGTTCATATGGGAACGCATTAGAAATCAATCCGAGGAGGATTGGCAATTTTCCGTGTTTGGTTTGTGTGGCCGAGATAAGGGATGTTCAGCTATCAGCTATCAGCTGTCAGCTTTCAGTTCAACGGGCGCGAGTCGAAGTCTGAGAGCCGAGAGCTGCCAGCTGACAGCCGAAGTCTCACCGTGCATCCAGCAACCACACCGTCTGCAGAATCACATCCCCTGCAATCTGCAAGCTCTTCGGACTCAACTTGTCGAGTGTGTCCTGATTCGTATGATGAAAGACGTTTCCGTACCCGTAATCGAGATCGATGATGTCGGCCGTAGGCACGCCCAGCCTTGCGAACGGGATGTGATCGTCCTCGATGGCGAGGGTACGCGCAAAGAAGTGTGACTGGTACCCCAGTCGCGTCGCCGCCTGCAGGATCAAATCCTCGAGCCAGGGGGCGGAGTTGGCCTCTCGTTCAATATTCAAGTCGGCGTCCCCGATCATGTCGGCCACCAGGAACGCTTTGATCTTCTTGTTCGTCCCGTCGGCTTGCCACTTTTCCGCCAGGTGCCGAGCGCCATACACGGCATCTTTATCAATATTCCACGTCTTTACAGCTTCCTCGCCATCGGTCCACAACAGCCACACGCTGTAACCGTCGCGCTTTTTCCCGCGCAACTGGTTGGCAAACTCCAGCAGAATTGCGGTAGATGCACCCCCATCGTTGGCTCCCACGAAACCGGTGCCGCGCAGCGGATAATTCGTGTCGTAGTGCCCGGCAATGACGATGATCCCGTCCTTGGTTCCCGGGTACTTCGCGATCAGGTTGCGGACCGGAAACTTCCCTTCCACCGTGTCGGCCACGAAGCTGTCGTCGGTTACTTCGTCACCTTTGAGATGTCCAAGGATGTACTCTTCCAGCTTTTTGTGGTTCGCGCTGCCGATGGGCCGGGCCCCGAAGGCCACAATTTCCTCGGTGTACTGCATGGCGCGGGAGGCATTGATGGTGGGAGCCGGCGTGGTCGAGGGCGTCGAAGTGGGAGAGGCAGAGGCCGATCCGGACGCGCCAGGGGCCGCGGGCGTCTCCCCACTTCTTTGCGCAGAACACGCCGCCAGCGTCGTGCTCAGCCCCAACACCCCGATCAACCACCAAGGACACGAAGGCACACGAGGAATGACACGGTTCTTCGCCTCCTCGGACTCCCGCGGATAGCTCGTCAATTCAGCTCCATGAAACAAAGATGCCCTCAGTGTTCCTCTGTGTCCTCTGCGGTGAAACACGCTCAGGATTTTTTCTTTTCCGCCCGTTTCCGGCGCTGGGTCGGATGCACAATCCACGCAATCCCGATACTGAGGATGTACAACGCGACCATGGGTGCCGCGAAAATGCACATGTTCAGGATGTCGGTGGTCGGCGTAAGGATGGCTGCAATGATGAAGATCACCAGAATGGAATAGCGCAAGTTGCGCCACATCCACCCCGCAGTCACGATCCCCATCAGCGAAAGAAAGAACACCAGGATCGGCAGCTCAAAAATGACTCCCATCCCGATGATGATCACCAGAAACAGATCGGTGTACTCCCCAATCGTGATCATGGGCTGGAACTGTTTGCCGAAATTAATCAGGAACTGAAGCGCCTGCGGGTACACCAGCTTGTAGCCAAAATATCCGCCCGCCATGAACAGCGCTACGGTGGAAAACATGAACGGGGTGACGTAGCGTTTCTCGTGGCGGTACAGTCCTGGCGCAATGAACGCCCACACCTGGTAGAGCACGAAGGGCGAGGTCACGAAGAGTCCGGCCAGGAACGCTACCTTCAAATACATGTTGAAGGGCTCAGTCGGATTCAGGTAGACGAGCTTCTGCGACAGCCCATTCCGCTGCAGTGCCTCCATGATGGGCTGCTGCATGATGCCGTAGATTTTTTCCGCATAGCTCCAGCAAGCGACGAAGCCGACCGATACACCGAGGAGTGAATAGATGATCCGCCTGCGGAGTTCCTCAAGGTGCTCGAGGAAGCCCATCGCCGGCATCTGCTCATTGTTGTCGCCTTGCGCGGGGAGATCGGCAGCCATCTCAGGCATCGGGGGCCTTAGCGGTAGAATCGGGGCCGGATGTCAACTGCGCGGGAGCATGCTCATCGGCGTGATCGACGACCGTACCAGCCGGCACCGTTCCACGCAGAGGGTCCGCCGGAGGAAGGTACTGGGGCGTGCTGGTCTCCCGCTCCAGGTTGGCGATTTCGGTCTCGATCTGCGACTTGAATTCGTTGGAGGCGCGCTTGAACTCGTTGAGAGCCTTCCCAATCTGACGGCCGATCTCCGGCAGTTTCTTGGGCCCAAACAGTATGAGAGCCCCGATGAAGATAAAAATCATCTCTGGAAAACCGAGATTCATGCAGCCATCATACTGCGGGAGCCGGATTGCCAGCAACGCGGGGTATTCTTGCGGTCTTGTTTTTTCGCGGAATGCGTTGGTCCGTGTGGGGCATGCTTTCTCCGCCTGCGGAAAATAGCCGGAGTAGGGACCGGCGTGCGTCTGGTTCGCACACTCAAGACCCGGTCAATGAATGATATGAGGATTTCGTCCACTACCGACGACGGCGGTCTAGCGACTTGTCATTGCGTCTACATCGACCGACGTAACAGGTCGTTGATCTAAGCCCAAAAACTCGATTCCATAGAGATAAAGAGCGCGATGCCGAACCGTCCCATATTTCCGCACCGGCTCGTTGCTCCGGGGCGGACGGAATTCAATCTCAACTTTAGATTCCAGGGGCAGATTCGCGATGGTAAACAGGCACATCCCGACATCGCTGAGATTGATCCCAAGTGCACTCACGTGGGAAGACCCCGTGAACACTTGCACGGAGGTGTTCAGCAACTGGCGGTGCCGGCGACGCCTGTCTTTGAAATTGGGCTCGGGCATGATGCGGGACACCTGTGAGGAAAAGGTATCGCAATTACAGTTGCCGGCGAAGGTTACTGAGGTTCAATGGGTACTCTCGGGACTTGCATATCTACTGAAGATGTCGTTAGCACTCGTTGACTCGTTGCGGATTCGAGAACCGTTTCTCAAAGGTAGGTGTTCCACCCGTCATTGGTCCCGCTGCTTTCCGGAATCTCGTCGGCTTCGCGGAGAGCAGAGTTTTTGGGACGCATCTGCAACACACAACCGGGGCGGCCGATTACTCCGGGACGTGTCCCGATGCCGTAAAACCCGCACCAATGGCCTCTTTCCGCAACACACGGATTCGGAAAGAATGAAAGCATGGCCTTCCCATCGTGCTCGCTCCGCAAGTTAGTGGTATTTGCCTTTGTTCTAGCGTGCGCTCTCATCCTCGACGGCTGCAGCACGGGGACTAACTCGGCAGCTGGTTCCGGCAACGGGTCGAACTCGGGAGGCTCAGGGTCAGGCGGTTCTGGTGGTTCCGGCGGATCGGGAGGGGGCGGCACCGGAAGTTCGAGCTCTTCCTGCCGGCAAATGACGCTCGGCCAAAATGCCAGCCTGGGCGGATTCCTGCCCTTCAACAGCAGCAGCCTGTGGAACACCGACGTCTCAACCGCGCCGGTGGATACCAACTCCGACTCCATCATCAGCACCTACATCGGCACCAGCACCCACATGCATCCCGATTTCGGAACTGATCCCACCTACGGAATTCCCTACATCGTTGTGGACGGAAATCAGAAGCTGGTCGCAGTGAATCTGGGAGCCTACGGCGACGAAAGCGATCCGGGCCCCATGCCTGTTCCTGCTAACGCGCTCATCGAGGGCGGGGCATCGAGCAGCGGCGACCGCCACGTGCTTGTTCTCAACAACGCTAATTGCTTCCTGTACGAACTCTACAACGCATCCCCGAACAGTGATGGCAGTTGGAACGCCGATTCGACCGCTGTTTGGGATCTGCTGGGGAACCAGCAACGACCCTACACGTGGACCTCTGCCGACGCGGCGGGCCTGCCGATTTTTACCGGCCTGGTTCGCTACGACGAGGCCGCCGCCGGCAACATTCAGCATGCCTTCCGCTTCACCGTTCCACATACGCGCGCCGCTTTCACAGCTCCGGCTTCGCACGCCGCAGGGAACACGAGCGCCGCAACGGCGCCGCCCATGGGAATGCGGCTGCGCCTGAAGGCCAGCTACGACATCTCCGGGTTCTCGGCGCAAATGAAAGCGATTCTCACAGCCATGAAGAAATACGGCCTGATCCTGGCCGACAATGGCAGCGCACTCTACGTGACCGGCGCTTCCGATAGCCGCTGGGGTAGTGATTTGGATTCCTTGAAGACCGTGCCGGCGACTGCCTTCGATGTCATCCAGATGGGCACTGTCTACACGAACTCGAACGCTCCCTCCGGTGCAGCGCCCGCGATCAGCAGTTTCACGGCGACACCCGGCAACACTGCCGCGGGAGGCAGCGTAAGCCTTGCGTGGACGGTAAGCAACGCGTTCTACCTGATCGTATCGCCCGGTGTGGGCGCGGTTCGTGGAAATAGCGTAACGGTGAAGCCGACTGCCACTACGACTTACACGCTCTACGCAACCAACCAATACGATCGCAGCATGGCCGCGGTTACGGTGACTGTTCCCTAAGTGCGGCCCGCATGTCGCAGCGCTTGCTCAACGCCTGTCCGATGCCCGCAATGCAATCAATCTTCCGATGCTATCGAAGCGCCCGTAAAGCATTCTGTCCACAATCAGTAACCCCGCCTTAACAACTCATGTCCGCGGAGAGCCAAGGCGATCCGCAAATGTAAATTTGTGTTGACGTGACCAAAAAGCAGTTGGAGTGTCTCCAAATTTCCATACAATTAGCAGCAAGTATTATCGGTTGCGCGCTGCCTAGCGGCTCCGTCGAGCATGTTGTGCCTGTAACGCCGTTCGACGGCCGATTCCATTCCTGCAGCGCTTGCGTGGGGTGTTCGGAATGTCGAAACTTCAGCTTTCTGGAATCGGCGTTTTGGCCTGCGGAGCGATCACAGGCTTTGCCACGGGCGGGGCTTTTGGCCTCGTCTGTGCCAGTGTCTGCCTGATTGTGGGGCTGGTTATGGTAGTGGCTTCTGAGGCTCGCGGAACCAAACCGGAGGCGGGGCTCTCCTCCGCGCCTCGACTGAGAACACGCCTCCTCGTCGCGATTAAGGAAGTGCATGCGCGGCCGCATCAGGGCGGAAAATTCCGGGCTATTCACGACCCCGATCAACCTGATTTGGAATTGGAAGTTTTTCTGCGCTGTTGGCTTGTGAACGAGACCGATCTCCCCTTGAGGATTGACTCCCTCCAACTGGAGCTGCAAGGATCCGAGGGTCCCCCTCGCGTGGCCGAACAAGTTTGCGGCGATTTTGACCGCTGGCAATTGGGCGCACTGCAGGAAGAATGGAAGGACTGGGACATGCGCCTCCGGGTGGAAATGGAGGGTGTAGCCGAACTCGATACCGCCACGCCACTGGAGTGCGGAGTGGCCCGCGAAGGGTGGCTGCACTTCCGCTTTCGCAGGGTGACTCCTGCGGAATTCCGATCAGCGCCCATGCAAGTTTCCATCAGGGACTCGCATGCGCAGGTTCACGTAGGAAGCGCGGCGGGCGTGCGACACCTGCCCGGAAGGATCTGGCCCGTCCTAGCCGCAGTGGCTAGGGCTGGCAGCGCCTCCACCGAAGTGGCCAGTGGATAACACTGCCTCCCCCGTGATAACCATGACATTGGTCTGTGCCCGCCTGTGCAAAACTCACCTTTCCCATTCCTCTATAGTTGCCGAGATTTCGCTCTTTGGCAATTAAGCCATGTGTATTCAATGTGTTCCGGGACTACGGCTACTTTCCTAAAGCCTGCCCTGTAGGATCCTGTTAAGTAGCTGATTTCAACAGACCGCTCGAAGAAATCTGAGTCTGTGAGGGACTCCAACCGGGACTGGGATTTTGGCCTCCGAACCTCGGTTCGGCGGAATGGCGACTGTCGCGGGCCTCACAATCGAAACTCGCGTGTGACTATGCATTTCCTAGCATCGCCACCCAGGAATTCATCATCTGACAGAGGTGGGGCTGGATAGCCGCTTTGGTAACCTGCCGGGCTAGAATCCGTCTCATAAGTTTACGGTTTTGCATGCTATACTGCGCCAATTGTGCAGTCTTCAGGGGCCCAGTTTGCCCCGCATCGAAGGAAATCAAAGATGGCTGGTAGTTCTCGTCGTTCTCTCTTCCTCGTCGTTGTGATCCTTGTCACCTGCGGCTGTCTCGGCATGCTGTTTGCCCAGAAGAGCGCTTACACGCCCCCCAGCAGCGACGCCGACGTCAAGGACAGCCTCAAGCAGTTCACCCAGGTCTACCAGGTGGTCGAGGACAATTACGCCGAGCCGGTGAATGCCGATAAAGCCATCTATAACGGCGCGATCCCCGGCATGCTCCACGCGCTCGATCCGCACTCCAACTTCTTCGATCCCAAGTCGTATTCCCTGCTGCGCGAAGAGCAGCGCGGGAAATACTACGGCGTGGGCATGACGGTCGGCCCGCGTAACAACAAGGTCATCGTCATCTTCCCGTTTGTCGGGACGCCTGCCTACAAAGCCGGAATTCATCCTGGCGATGTGATCATTGCCGTCGACGGCAAGGCCACTGACAACATGAGCACCTCCGATGTCGCGGACCTGCTCAAGGGACCAAAAGGGACTACGGTCCACATCACGATCCTGCGCGAAGGCGTCGACAAGCCGATGGAGTTTAGCCTGGTACGCGACGAGATTCCCCGCAACAGCGTGGATCTCGCCTTCCTGATCAAGCCCGGCGTGGGCTACATCCATGTCACCGGCTTCCAGGAAACCACCGAACATGAAGTGGCCGATGCGCTCGACAAGTTCGGCGATATGAAGGGCCTCGTGCTTGACCTGCGCCAGAATCCCGGCGGGTTGTTGAGCGAAGGCGTGGGCGTCGCAGACAAGTTCCTGAAGAAGGGACAGCTAATCGTTTCGCACCACGGACGCTCTTCACCTGAGAAGCGCTACACCGCGACGCACGGCAACGGTGGGCGCGAATATCCCATGGTTGTGCTGGTGAACAAGGGCACCGCGTCGGCCGCGGAGATCGTGGCGGGCGCGATTCAGGACCACGATCGCGGCTTGATTGTCGGCGAGACGACCTTCGGCAAGGGGTTGGTGCAGACCGTCTATCCACTGGCCGAAAACACCGGTTTGGCGCTCACCACCGCACGTTACTACACGCCCAGCGGACGCCTGATCCAGCGGGATTATTCCAACATCTCGCTCTACGACTACTACTACAACCGCGATAGCGACGCGAGCAACGGCAACCACGAAGTGAAACTCACCGATGGCGGACGCACCGTGTACGGAGGCGGAGGAATCACGCCCGATGTCAACGTCCCCCCAGTTAAGAGCAATCACTTCCAGGACACGCTGCTTCAGCATTACGCTTTCTTTAACTTCGCCAAGCGCTACGTGGTGAAGAATAACGTCAGCAAGAATTTCACGGTCGATGATGTGCTCATGCAGGAGTTCCGCAAGTTCCTGGACGAGGAGAAGATTCCCTACACCGAAGCCGACATGGTCGAAAACAATGACTGGGTTCGCTACAGCATCAAGAGCGAAGTGTTCGTCGACCAGTTCGGCCAGGACGAGGGTCTGAAAGTGCGCGCGGAAAACGACCCTCAGATCATCAAGGCTCTCGACCTTTTGCCACAGGCTCGCGCCTTGGAAGATCACGCCAAGCAGGTCATCGCCGAGCACAACGCAGCGCGCACCGTGAACCAGTAACCGATCGGCGACAAACGACTCGCCGACTGAAGAGTACGTTCTCTTAAAGGCCCGGTCTTTCCGGGCCTTTCCTTTCTTCAGGTTGCGGCTTGGTCTTCAACCACCAGCAGTGAGTATTCAGCTGATCACGAACCCGCGAGCATGGCTGAATGCTGATTGCTGATTGCTGAGTGCGGATTGCTATCCGTTCGGGTCCAGGTAACCTGTCCTTTCCCCACATTGACTTGCCCCCCTAAACATGTGAGAATCCGCGCATTAGCGGGCCTTTTGGCCCGTTTCACGGTTTCGCCTTGCAGACCTCGACATCGCCGCTCATGAGTCTTCCCTTCCAAGGTCGATGGTTCACAGGCCTGCGGGCATGATCCGGCAGAGCCCTTGGATCCTCGCAGTGTTCGTGGCAGTGTGGGCGGGAGGGATGGATTGGCGCTATCGCCGCATTCCCAACTGGCTCACCGTATCGGGATTGGTTGTGGGCATGGCCGTCAACACAGCAGTTCACGGTTGGCCGGGACTGAAGTCTTCCCTGCTGGGCGCGGGATTCGGATTGCTGTTGTTGCTGCCCTTCGTGCTGATCCGTGCCTTGGGCGCAGGAGATTGGAAGCTGACAGGTGCACTGGGCGCCTTTCTCGGTCCGAGCCTGCTGACCACGGTCTTGATCGGCTCGATGTTCGTGGCTGGCGCGATGGCGTTAGCGCTGGTGATTTACAAGGGCCGCTTGCGGCAGACCTTGCGGAACATCGCACACATGTTGGGAGCGTTCCTGCGATTGCACTTGCCGGGACCGGAAGTTTCGCTCGACAATCCAGAGTCAGTAAAAGTTCCCTTTGGTGTAGCAATGGCTTTGACGGTGGTGTTGTGCGGTGTGGGACGTGTGCTGGGCGCAGTTTGAGGTTTAGACGATGCGGACACTGAGAGGGATTTTTTTCGACACCGGCGGTGCTGAGATTGCTGAGACTGCGGCCGTGCTTCCGGTGCTGTTCAGCGTCCTGCTGGCGATCTTCTACTTCGGGCGCGCTTATAACATCTACGGGACGATCAACCAGGCAGCGATGCAAGGAGCACGTGCGGCGGTCGCCCCGAGCTGCGCCACGTGCGGAAACATACCTCCCAATGCCGCCCAGATTGCCACCAGCTATGTCGCCCCAACCCTACAGGCCTCCAAACTCGATCCCGCACAGGTGCAGCCGCTGGTGCGAACTGCGTGTGCGTGCGGATCGGTTGGCTGCGGTACGACTGTAGCTTGCGATCCTGCGGGAGTTGGAGCTACGCCCTCCATCTGCGTTCAGCAGAATGTTGTGCTGAACACCACTGCGGGCGCACGGCAAGAGTGCGGAACGTCGGTGGCATTCCAGTACCCTTACAATTTCAACCTTCCCTTCAATGCGATTAGTGTGCAGATGAAGGCTGCCGCGCAGATGCGCGCTGAGGATCAGCAGTGAGTATGGGCAGTCATTGGTCAATCGCAGATCGCTTGCACCAGGATTCCACCGGATCGCAAATCGTCGAATTTGCGGTGGCCCTGCCCTTGCTGCTGGTGTTGGTAGTCGGAATCTTCGATTTTGGAAACGCCTTCAACCTGAAGCAGAAGCTTACCAATGCGACCCGCGATGCCGCTCGCTTGGGAGCTGGACAAGCGACCAGCGACCTTTCCAATGCGCCGCCCCCGTCGATTCTGGCCTTGCGGGACGTGGTCGCCAACTATATGCAGAACGCCAAGATCGATAACTGCAGCCTGGGCAGCGCGGCCGCGACCCCCGCGGGCGCCAGCACGCCCTGGAAATGGACTTTCACAAGCGCCTGCCCACTTGGTGGAAATCTGGTTGTAACGGTCAATCGGGCGAATGTGTTTCTCGGCAGCGTCACGACGGCCGGAAATGCGATCAAGGTAATCTCCACCGAAGTCACCATCAGTTATCCCTACGTCTGGCAGTTCAACCGGGTCATCAAGCTGCTGGCTCCCAGCGCGAGCTACCCGGGAACTACTCAGATCATTACGGACGCAGTAGTGGCGAACGAGAGTTAAGAATATGAGCATGGTCAGGCGTCGGCGGACAAGACATCCCCGCGAGGGCGAGCGCGGCGTGACTCTGATTTTGGTCGCAATCGCCATGTTGAGCATGCTGGCCATGGTGGCGCTGGCCATCGATGTGATTACGCTTTATTCCGCCCGCAGCGAGGCACAGAGCGCGGCCGATGCAGCAGCGCTGGCTGCTGCCAAAATGCTGGTGGATTCGGGAGTCACAGCTGACCCAAGCAATGTGCCTCTGCAGACGGCTGCGCAGACCGCCGCCACCAAGGCGGCACAGGACGTGGCTGGCAAGTCCACGATTGCTGGGCAGCTAGTAGCGGCCGGGGACGTAACGGTGACGTTCCCCAATGGCGGGGCTGCTAGTTTCGGCATCAATCCGACTGTGAACGTGACGGTTCAGAACACGAACCTGCCAACGTTTTTTTCCCGGATTTGGAACCGAAGCCCTCTCACTGTCCGCGTAACCGCTAAGGCCGAGGCCTTCAACCCATCGAACTCATCCAGTCTTGGTGCGGGAGTTCCGACAGTCGCGCGTTGCGTGAAACCGTTCCTCCTGCCGAATTGTGACCCCGTAAATCCGAACAATCATGGTTCGAGTTGCGGAGCGGGCTTCGCGAAATTCTTTGACACCACGACTGGCGCGATGACTAATCCGGGGCAGTACCCTGCGGGGGTCATTGGCGAAACGTTCACCCTTCGTTCCGCCTGCGGTCCGGGCCCAGCGTGCGTATTTGATCCTCCCACCGCTAGCACTGCTCCTCCTCTCCTTGAGTATTATCCTGCGCCCTTGGCGGCAGCTTCGGGAGGCAATGCTTGTCCTTCGTGTTCCGGTGGGGGCTCGGATTTCCAGAGCGATATCGAATGTTGCAACCCGACGCCACTCACCTGTGGCGCGACGGCGGGCCCGGTCGCAAATACTGTGACTGTGGACACGTCGGTCTTCCCGGAGGGCGGTGGCGGCCCGGCGCAGAGTGGCCTCCAGTGCGCGATCCATCAGCCGCCGGGAAACGGTCAGGATATTCTCAACGAGAATGTTCTTCCGGCGGCTTTGAACTATCCGCTCGAAATTCAGGTAGGGAATAACCACCCGCTATCGGGAACTCCCTCCCTGTCGACCAACGATTTTGTAAACAACAGCGATTCTCTCGTCACTGTGCCGGTCTATGACCCCAATCCACCGGGCGTTGCGCCCGTCAGTGGTACACCGGTGCAGATCATCGGATTCCTGCAGTTGTTTATCGTTGAAGTCTTGCCCGCGGGTGGTGGCTTCAAGGCAGGGGAGTTCAAGGTGACTGTCGTAAACGTGTCCGGCTGCGGCTCGAATGCTACGGCGTCGCCGGTGTATGGTGCGGGGGTTTCCTCGGTTCCCGTCCGCCTCATCCAGTAATGACTGTGCGACGATGCGCGACTAACCGGTTGCGGAAAACGCAGAATCTTGGCTGGCTCTGAAGGGGAGCGGCTTCCGGCCGCGCCGTAAACCTCTGCCAATCGATCGCGACTTTGGTCGCCGAGGTTCACAGCTTCGCGATGAAATTACCTTTTCGGCAAGCTGTGAAGGCGTGGCCTGATCACCCGCGCCGCAAAGGTGAAGCCGGGTGCACACGTGCTCTGAAAGAACCCACACGTTCACAGAAGATGAGGGCTAGTTCGGTGGAGTCTCGGGATCGCCCGCCTGCGGAGTCGTGTCCGGCGGAGTGGAATCTCCCTGAGGTTGGGGGTCATCTGTTGGCGGAGGCGGAGGCACGGCGCCGGGAGCGGAGCTACGCTCCATGGGCTGCATGACCGCGACCGGCACTGGGTCCGGCGATAACGGCTGGCTGTCGGGAGACATATTGGCAGGTCCCTTGGGGCTCAGAACCACTTGGCCCAACTTGTTCATATCGCCATCGGCACCCAGGATGATGTAGTTGTAGTGCGAACCGTCGAGCAGTTTCGCGACTACATCTCGCGGCGCTGCGGGGCCTAGCGACGCGGCGACTACTTCCTGCTCCGCGCCGGCTGGTATGGCGATATCGGCGCCGGTCTTCTCATGGATCTCATTGAGAACCTCGGATAACGAAGCCTTGTCCGAGTTGATGCTCAACAGTCCATCCTGGAACGCGATGGTGACTTTCTTTTCCGGCTCGGGCGCTGGTGCCGGTTCGGCGGCCACTCCCGGAGTCGACTGGGGCGTCTCCGCGATCCCGACCGCTCCACCCAACTTGACGATCACGGACTTGCCGAGGGGAAACAACTGGTAGGCCTGGGGCGATTTCAAATCAAGGACTACCCGTGTGACGGGCGGCTTCGAACTCAGCAATCCCACGCGCACGCCTTTCACCTCTCCCTGATTCACGGCGAAGGCGCGAGCCTGCGGTCCGGGCGTGCTTTCGGAGAAGTCCAGCACCAAACGGTCCGGTCCGGTTACGACTTGTACCGCGGGGACGATGCGCTGGCTGGCCTCAATTTCAATCTCGATCGCTCCGCCCACCTTAAGCAGTGAGACGTGACGAACTTGAGCTACCTCGCCACCGTCTCCTGCGGACGCGGAAGGAAGCTCGGGAGCGGATTTTAAGCGCGGGCGCGCGGTCGCTGAGGCCGGCAGTGAAACGGGAGCGGGCATCGGCGGCGCAGCCGAAGCGGACATGCGCGCAGGAGCCAGAGTCGCGGGGGCAGGCGTGGGCACAGGCATAACTGCCGGTGTGGACGCCGCTGCCGGTGTCGGTTCGGGCTCCGGATTTGCCGCGGCCACCGCACCCGCACTGCCGAGTTTTACGATCACTGATTTGCTCGATGGGACCAGCTTGAAATCCTGAGTGGACTTCAAATCCAGCACAATCCGGGTAATGGGCGGATTGGTCGAGAACAGGCCCGCACGCACACCCTGCACATCGCCATGATTCCCCGGCAGAGATCGAAGCTGGGGTCCGGGAAGCGCATCGGGAAAGTCGATCACGAGCCGCTCCGGGTCCGTCACGATTTGCGTTAGCGGAACAACGCGGCGGCTGGTTTGAATCTCGATTTCGGTGGATCCATTCGCCTGGTGAATGACGACGCGCTGGACTTGCGCGTTTTGGGCGCTCAGTGTGGTGGGTGAAATCGTGGCGACCAGAGTCGCGGCCAGGATGGAGATCCAGGCGATTTTGGGGAGGAAATGGTTCATGGCCCGACAGCCCAATGATTTACGCCGATTGTAACAGCCCGTGCAAGCTGTGAATTACACGTTAGTCGTAGAACCAACAACCACGGCTTAGCAGCTTTGATGGCGCTTGGTGGTCTTAACAAAATTCAAGGATTCGCGCCACAACGCGGCCTACTCCAACCAACCCAACCCCCAGGCACTCCACGTCTTCTGTTTGAAGGTGGTTTCTCTACTGTAAAGGCAAGCTCGACGAATTTGCACTTGGAATTTGTAGTCCACCCGGTCAAGGGCCTGACACGAGTCAATGCGTGTATCGGCGAGCTTGAGACAGGGGGAGCCAATGTGACCGCGATCATCCCTCGCGGAAAAGAGTTAAGATTGCGTTGCTAGTGAGCTTATGTCCGTCGTCAGCACCGACTCGATGCATCTTCGCGATAAGGTGCATGGCGCATACTCCGCCGCCACCGAACACCCCCAAGAGGAGCACCCATTCCCCGTCGGCTGGAAGTTTGCGGAAAGTGTGGGCTATCCCCCGGAGTTGCTTGCCAGTTTGCCCGGCGTCGCTTGCGATGCATTCGCTGGGGTGTCAAACGTCTCCGTTTTTGCAGACCTTCCCGTTGGGGCGACGGTTCTAGACTTGGGTTGCGGGGCTGGACTGGATACGCTGATCGCAGCGCAACGGATCGACCGGAAAGGTCATCGCCGTGGACTTCAGCGAAGCAATGCTTGTCCGTGCTCGGGACGCAGTAGTCAAAGCCGGTACCACCAACGTGGAGATTCGGCAGGCGGATGCGGAGCAATTGCCGATTCAATACGGTGAAATCGACGTAGCTTTAGTTAATGGCATCTTCAATCTGAACCCAGCGCGGGATGTGATCTTTCGCGAGCTTGCACGGGTAGTCCGACGCGGCGGAGCTGTTTACGCAGCCGAACTGATACTTTCACAGCCGGTGCCGTCTGAGACTCGTGCCAACGAGAAAGACTGGTTTGCGTGAATCGCGGGCGCAAAGGAAGGAGATGCCTTCCTAAGCGAGTTCAAGCAAGCGGGATTCTCCGATGCCTGTATTTTGCGGGTCGGGCGCAACGCCCGTACAAAGAACTCACTAGTGCTGGCGGCAGAAGTGCGCGCACGAAGATAAGCGGAGGGAGAAGGTGCCGTGGGCATATACGCAAAATACCTTCTGCCACGCATCCTTGACCTCGCGATGAGAAACAAGGAGACCGCCCGTCTGCGCTCTGCTTGGATTCCTCACGCACGTGGCGAGGTGCTGGAAATAGGAATCGGCTCCGGCCTGAACCTACCGTTCTATTCGTGCGCTGTTCAGCGCGTCTATGGAGTGGAGCCTTCCGTGGAACTCCAGCGAATGGCGCGCCTGAAGGCTGTGGCCGGGCCGATTAAGGTCGAATTCCTCTCGCAGTCCGCTGAAGAACGACTACCACTCCCCGATGCGAGCATCGCTACCGTTGTCATGACGTGGACGCTGTGTTCCATCGCGGACCCTCCCAAAGCACTCCGGCAAGTCAACCGCGTTCTAAAGATGAACGGACGTGTCATTTTTGGAGAGCATGACCACTCTCCCGATCCTAAATGTAGCGGTCTGGCAGGAACGGATGCCGCCGCTCTGGAAGCGTTTCGGAGGCGGCTGCCACCTTAACCGCAAGATTGACGAACTCATCAGCGCAGCCGGGTTGCGGATATCTGAAATGAAGACGTGCTATCTCCCCGGACTGCGACCCATGAGCTACACCTACCAGGGATTCGCGGAGAAGGTGTGACGCGTGCCTCGATTTGGCGTCTTCGACGTGTGGTTTCGTCCGAAGGGCTTCGAATCCGAACGCCTGTACGAGCGACTTGGCGCTTTGGTCGTCAAACGCTACGTACCGACAGGTGGCGACCTCGTCATGCGTCGCCTTCGGCGGGATCACCCGGAGCGCCGATGGGTAACCTCAAGCCTGAAGTCGCTTTGCCTCTATGAACGAAGAACGCGTCTGAATGAGTCGGTTCACCTGATCGGCTTCACGGTCTTCAGTATCCTTGCTGCGAGCAAGTTCGCCTCAGGGTCGCTTACGGCGTTTGGGCTAACGGTCGCTCTGGTTTTGAACTTGATCCTCGGACTGTGGCCTATTGTTCTCCAGAGCTACAACCGGCTGCGCCTCTATCGAGCTATCCACAGACGATTGTCCCTTCCCGCTGCCGACAATGCCGGGCCGCCCGGATGGGATCGTTGACGAAGACAGGTATGGCTGTTGAAAAACTCCCGAGCGCGAAAAATCACAAAAATAAAGATTGCGCTACGATGCCCCATCGTTTGGCGTTCGCCCAGACATTCTCTATCCCCCAATTTCAGACCGTTTGGTGCGAAAACGGAGTTTTCAACACCCACAGGCGATTTCACTCACTTCCTTGAAGTCAGCCAAGAGGGTCAACTACTGCTTCACGCGGAATCTGAGGCTTGTTCTTGCGCCGATTTCCTGCACGTTGAGTTTCTCGAGCCGGACGCGCTCAAGGCTGGAGCTTTCAAACAACCGCAGACCGATGCCTAAGAATACCGGCATGATATCAACATGAAGCTCGTCGACGAGTCCCGCATCCAGGAACTGTTGGGCTACGCTGACGCCGCCGACCACCTGAACTGCCCTCTCGCGGGCGGCAGCCTTTGCTTGGTCGACTGCTGATTCGACACCGTCGGTTACGAACGTGAAGGTCAGGCGCTCGTCTTGTTTCGGTGCAACGCTCGGCGGGTGATGGGTCAGCAC
>UEXW01000217.1_pt1 | contig 47611 bp, 44 predicted proteins | sample 4301151 | NCBI WGS metagenome assembly UEXW01 (sample SAMEA4773176, study PRJEB27434) | metagenome | biome: 2259; feature: agricultural soil; material: soil | place: USA | collected 2014-09 | depth 0.25 m | reverse complement strand
GGGCAACATTCGCAGCATAGTAGGCAGCCATGTGGGAGAGTGCACCACCGCTGCTTATACGGGGATGCTGTGGTTAGCGGGCAGAGATCGCGAGCAGCATCATTGTGCCCGGCTTCGGACGAAGAAAGCCTCGAACTATGCGCGACTATACAGCGCTAAGCGTTCTAACAAGAGGGCGGAGCGGGCGGCCCATCGGAGAGCCCCCTTCTGGAACGTTCCACCAAAACATCAGGCGGGTTGTCGCAGCTTACTCCAGTGTGTTCGGACGATCCGAAGCTGGGACACGTGAAGAACGCTCCTCGATGGCCGCCGTATTTCCAGCCAGAATGCGGCTCGGATAAGGATCGCCGACGCCCGCTGACGTCTCGCAAGCGAGAAACACGCAGGAACAGCCGGAGCTTCTCCACGACTGGTTCCCACCGAGGCAGAAGCAACTGACCGTCGAGCACTCGGAAGCCGTTCTGTTGATTAAAAGTGTGTGTCGCACAGAGCCCAGGCATCCAGTTTGGGAGAATGGTTGTTAAAAATGTTTCCTTGTAATCAGTTTCCGACAGTAGATCTATCCTATTTAACGAGATTGAGTGCCCATAACGCTCAGAACAGTCTTGTCCAGGTCTGATCAGAAGCCCGTCCTGAAAGAATAAGCGGCCGGCGGGGCGTGCCCTGCGCACATCACGCACGATAGGGTTCTTCGGATGCCAACGCCACTCGCCGAATAAAGAGTCCGCAAAGAACAAGGACAGCTCGCTCCATTGCGTACCAGGTCCTCCGAACCCCGCCGCAAATAACCACAACTTACCCTTGTAATCGAGGATTGTCGGGTCGACGAGAGTGACGTTCTTGAGCAACACTGCGGCGAGTTGCCATCGCTGAGGGAAATCGATCGAGCGATAGATCTCTATCGTGCGGTTATCGAAAGTTTCCGGGAGCAAGTAGATGTCGCCGTTCCAGTTAAAAACGGATGGATATGAATGGTGATAATTGCCAGCAAGTACGCATTGGGTGTCGCCCAAAGAGCCATCCGCGCGGAGCCCGGCGCAATATATTGCGCCCGGTCCGTCATCGGCGAATACCTCGAAGAAGATATACGTCTTTCCTTTGTGCTGAAACAAGGATGGATCGGCGTAGTGCTGGCCACGTGGAGGCACTACAATCGTGAGAGGATCCAACTCCCCCTGCGTGGTCTTCGCCTTGGTCTTGCCGTATGCGAGCACCCATTGCTCCCGGAAGCAAACCCTTTCGAGCAGACGCCGGAGGGACCGCGCAAGCCATAGTACGGTCAGTCGACTGAGCGAAGTGCAATCGATTCGGACGCCCGGAACATTAGCGTCCGTATTCTGAATAACGATGCTGGCCCAACCTCCGCGGTGCAGTTCCGAAAGGCTTTGTAGCAGGATCTGGGCTCGTCGACGGCAGTCGAGTGTCAGGTTGTACTCCAGAGAAAACAAGTGGCGCGGAAAAAAACGGCGACAGAGCACCCACTCTCGGCGCGGGTACCCGGTTGCAGCGCGCAACACTAACTCGTACATGGAACCCCTGGCATTCAAGTTCCAAAATAGAGCGACTTCCCCCTTAGCTTCCGTGTATTTGCCGTAATCAAATGTCCAAACGCCGTATGTCGCGCAACTGAGAAAATCCTCCGTCAGATCTCCTGATCCGAGCTGCACCAGAACATCGAGCTTACATTCGCGAAGCGGGATAAGATCAGCATTTGGGAGCGCATGCTTGCCGTTTCCATCCCCCAAGGTAAAGGTTAGTGTCTTTACGGGATATGTTCGGAGTTCCGATTTCCGTACATCATTTCTAAATGCCCATCCATCAAACCTCCTCCACAATGTGAATAGGATTGATCGCGCCCCCAACCTGCGGGCATGTCCTCTTGGGCTGAACACAATGACAATCAAGTCGACATAGTCTGCTCGAAGCAACTCCTCTATAATCTCGTGAACCCAACGCGGCGCGACCTGATCTTCCAACACTAAGCCTACGCGGATGGGCGTTCGCGGGTTCTGTAATTCCTTTGTTATCTCATACGACATCGTGGGAGTTCCATCTTCACTGAACGGCGAGTTTCGTTGACCTATGGCTTCGCGTGCGATTCAGGTAATCTGCAAGCGGATGTGGAGGATACCCAACGAGTTGCGGTGGTGATGAGCATTTATTTACGCTCGCCCAAGGGCAAAGCTGCGGCTTCAAAAGTCGCAGTCATTATCGAACCAACTTACCCAACGCAAGAGTCCAGGTGCGCGTGGCTACCCTGCCAGAGGACGTGCTCGTATTCGCGCGTGATGGCATGAACCCCAAATCGCTCTTCCATCTGTGGCTCGGCATTAGTTTTCGGCGGTGCGTTGGCCAGGGCACAGATGATCTCCGCCGCAAGCGCCGCAGGTGTCGTGTCCTTGGTGATGCGCAGGCGCCGAGTGCAACTGGAAATTTCGCTTAGCGCTGGCGTGCAGTTGGTTGCCACCACCGGCGTTCCCAGTGCTATTGCTTCCAGAACGACATTGGGAAATGCCTCACTCCTGGAAGGCAAGACCAGCAAGTCAGCATGCTTGATAAACGGATAAGGATTGGGGCAAAATCCCGCAAATCGCACGCATGACTCCAGACGTAGCTCCCGTGTTGCGGCTTGCAATGACAGGAAATCGGGGCCGTCTCCCACCAACGTTACGAGAACAGCTGGGAGAGCTCGGTGAATAAGAGGTATGCATCGCAACAACAAGTCAAAGCCTTTTTCATGAGAAAAGCGCCCCACCCCAACCAGATTTGGGCGCGCAGCTGGAAACGGGTTCGGTTGCGATTCTGCCAATGCGGTAATCGAGTCGACGTCCAGGGGATTGTAGATTCGCACAACCTTGGCTCGGGAAAGGCCAAATGCGCGGATCAGTTCCTCCTTCATATAATCGGATTGGCAAATGACCACGTCAGCTTGCCTGTAGACATGTCCATAAACGGATAACCGGAAGCGGCTGCAAGCGCCTTGAGAGTGAGGTGACGTGATGTCCTCCCCTTCGCGGGCAAGGAGATTCGTGGCACGCGGAAGGAGCGGTCGGGCCGTCATCAGAGCCGTATTCAGATACGTTGACATGGAAAGGACTGCCTGCGGTCTTACCCTCCGGCAGAGTCTAGCAATCGGGAACACCGCGTAACGAGCGCGGGATACTCCAAGCTCGTAAATATGTACGTGCCGTGCCACACTTTGGAGCCACGTGCCTCCTGGCTCCAGCACTGCCAAGTGCGGCTCAAAGCGCTCGGTGTCAATGTGACGGAGGAGGTTCAGCATAACGCGTTGTGATCCCCCCAATCCCATCGAGGGGACAGTGAACAAAATTCTCACCGGACCGGTCTTGTATGCCGCCATACAAGTTGGGGACTTTCGCATGGTAGGCATTCGTCATTCCATTCCGGGCTTTTCCCTTGCTATGCACCCATAGTGACGCAAGTGCCCAGGTGGCCGGTTTGCGCATAGGTTAGCCGAGGCTTAAACGAGGCCAGAATGGGCACTGTGTCCTGAACCACCTACATTTGACTGCGTCCATATTCCCCGCTCCGCCTTGTACCTCCGACATGTCCTTCCGAGTCTTGCCAGCGCGGGTTGGCCGTGGCAACGTGAGGACACGAAAGGGAGACAATGAGTCGCAAGCTCATACGTATCTGCCCATAATAATGGGGGCGCAAAAATGTGTCGTGCTACGCTTGCTTCAGCGTGTTGGCCCCGGCTGTAGAGGAAGCCCTGTACTCGGCGGCGCTCCGATAGTTCGTGAGCATTGATTTTAATGTGACCATTGGACGCGGCTTACGGAATTTCGAAAAGCATTAGTTGTTCAGAATTTCTTTAGTGGACGCTACACCCGCAATAGAGCGGAGGACCCTTGAGAAAACCTCTCTTCATAGTTTTACTCTTTTACACCATGAATCTGGCTGCGACGACCTACTATGTCGCGAAGACGGGCAGTGATTCCAACATCGGCAGCAATTCTTCCAGTCCTTTCCTTACGATAGGGCATGCAGCCGAGGTTGCGGTCGCCGGGGATACGGTGATTGTAGAAGACGGCACCTACGTGGAGGCGGTGACTGTAAATCATAGTGGGACATCCACCTCTCCGATCATATTCCGAGCTCAGAATCACTGGGGAGCGATCATGGCTCCGACTTCAACCCAGGTGGCTAATAATGCGGGCATGATCTTCCAGTCCAATGGAAGCTACGTCTGGGTCGAAGATTTTGAGATGATCGGTCCTTCGGACGGAAGCGCTGCCTATGGAATAAAGATGCAGGCTAACGCTACTCCTGGCGGCTCCAATTCAGCCTATGGTGGTCATGTCCTACGCAACAAGATCCACTTCATAGGAACCGCAACCAATACCTGTATAAGCGGCTCAGCTATCAACTCTGGACAGGTTAATGCGGTGATTGATTCCAATGAAATCTATGACATTGGACCCACCGGAGGTACCTGCGGAGGTGGCATACCGCAAGAAGACGGAATCTATTTAACCGGCGGCAACGGGACCGTGGTCACCAACAATTTATCCATCAATGTCAATGGTGGAGCGGGCATGCAGGCACGCGCGGAGGATCTGAATTTCCCCAGTAATGTTGTTTTTGCAAACAATACCGTCGTTCATCCAGCTCCTGGGCAGGGGATATGGATCGACTGTGAGTATCCAACTAGCACTTGTGCCAACAATTCCGTCACGAACAATCTTGAGTACAACCTAACCAACGGCACAAGTCCAGCCATTCACATCGTATCCATATCCGGCTCTGGGGGATCTGGGGGAACTTGGGGCAGTGGTAATCTGTTCTCCAACAACGTGGAATATAACACTGCCGGCAATGTCATGTGCTGTGGTCAGACAGCCGTTAACACTCTGACAAGTAATCCGCTCGTTGTCCACTACACCGGCGACCAGACAGGTGATTACCATCTCTGCGGAGGCAACGGGATTCCCGCTGGCTCCACTTGTACAGCAAAGAGTCCGGCAATTGGTGCCGGGATACCGACCGGGGCTCCAAATCATGATTTTGATGGCAATCCACAGCCTGGAGCAGACGGACTTTACGAGATTGGAGCTCACGCGTATGCCGCGAGCACTCCGAATTCTCCAAATCCTCCAAGTGGTCTAACCGCTACCGTGCATTGAGATGCTTTTGATCGATGGTTCAAAACGTGAGGGGTGCTTTTGGCCATTAATTCTACAAGGCACAGAATTTGTTTGTTGCCATTTGCGCCGCCTTGGCCTTCTTGAAAAATATTTTGTGCAGCGAGATCGGTATCTCAACCCCCTTCGGTGTATAGCGAATCAACTTGGCCTTATCTACGGAAGGCGTGAGTTTCGTGCCCTGAGCTATTGCGATTGCTTGACGAACAGTGAGACCAGAGTTGCCATTACTGCGGTGAACTCGGACTACGCGTGTGTTCTCCTGGGTTAGATACACGAGGAACGCGCCGAAGTGTTAGGTAGTGCCGAGATGTTAGGTAGTTAGGACTGGCTTGCATCCTCAACGCCCCCCTCCCTGCGCTGTTATCTCGATATGCATGGGTACGCTGCAGTAACTCTGTAGCAACCTACGGTTGTCTTCTGTCCTGGCAATGCGCCTGAAACCATCTCCGTTACCTATTTGGTCGTCAGTGGCCAAAGGGTTAAAGAACCCTGGCAGATCCGCCCACTTGACGCGCATATCATCATATTCGGTCCACTTCCAATCGAGTTGAGGGCGTGGTGCCAAGAGTCGGGTAGACAACCAAGCGTTGCCGCCATCGTTCCAGGCCTGGAGTATACGGCATGCCGAATCGTGTCGCCACGTTAAGACACTCTTGTGACCCTGCAAGAATGCATAATACGTGGGTAGTAAGCCCGGGCGGTTTTCGCGCGCCAGTGGAAATCTCCGAAAATGCTGGTCCAGCGGGTCTTGGTCAAGCAAAAATGTGATATCACCATGGCCACCTGCATACTGGCGTATCAGTCTGGCACGAGCGGAAGCCGAGGCGGAGATCGTTCGGAAGTCCCATGCGTACGCTTTCAAGTTCACTAGAGCGAGCGCCAACGTAAACACGAGGAGAGCGGATCGGGTTACACGAAAACGAGCGCTCAGGAGGAGCAATCCGCACACGGCGAAAATCAAGGCCGGGTACGCTGTAAGGTATCTCTCAGGAGAGTTCGGTTCGAACACCAGCACGCCAAATAGAAAGGTGGGCAAAATGCCACAAATTGCCACGGCTAGCGCAGGCCAGCCCTCCCGCCGTCGCACCAATCCTACCAGTAGGCCGGCGAAAGCCCCGAAAACCAACAGGATCTTCCATATAGTTGTGAAGAGATCAGCCCAGCGGACGGCTGCATAGGGGTCGCCGAAGATGAATTGCTTCAGCATCAATCGTTCATCGCCAATATGCACAAAGGAACGTGTAAGCCCAGTTGGGAACCGAAGTAGGCGCCTGTCGAGCTGCCATCCGTGTCCGCTGTTAATAATCCATTGCATGAGCACTGGGAGAGAGGAGATCTTACCGGCCACAGTGCCCGCGAGCAGCAGCGTGGCTCCCGTGGCAGTCGCGGACATAACTGTAATGGCAAGCAGACGGTTACGTTTTGGGGGCAGCTGCAGTGAGCCGCGACCATGATCGGACTTGGCGAGCCGTCCGGCCAGGAGTGTGGCAGGGATGCCCAATATGTACGGAAACCAAACGCAGAATGACAGCGCCAAGGCTGTGCCAGCCAAGATGGCGTACCGTGTGGCCTTGGGCGGGGTCTGAAACGATTTCAGGATCAGCCACAGACCTGCCATCTGCAGCGTGAGCCCGGGGACGTACGCCATTCCAGAGTGCACGTAATTTATCACAGGATTACACAGCAAAACCCCCCCAGTAACCGCCAAGGCCGACCAGTCGCGGAGCCCGAGGCGCCTGCAAATGGCGAACACCAAGATCGTAAGGGCTATCCCTGCCAAGGCGTTGACGGCGGAGAGCACGGCAATTATCTCAACGGCCGGTCTTCCGCCTGACCAGGACGACATCCACGGATGAGCCAGCAGCCAGAGACCATATCCTATTGGACGCCATAACAGGTGCCCGAACTCCCATATGAGGCTCGGCGGCCCTCCCTCCATGTACCTCACAATTTGGTCTGCATAACCCACCGTGTCCGAAGTTGTTTCGGGCACTGTCAGTAGGAACAATGCTATAAAAAGAAGTACCGCAAACACATAAGCCAGCGATGAGGTCTGTTCCCGGTTCGCAGTGCTCTGCAGAGCTACAGTACTCATGGAAAAACCTCCTTGCGCTGCACGATGATCTCGAAAATCACATTAGGTTGATTGACAACGGGGTGGGCTGGATCGTCGATCGAGCGGATGCAGTAGCCCGAGGATGGTCGCAAGCCCGTATACAGAGTGATACAGAAACATCAGCACGGGGGCAAGGACGGCGCACTTCCACTCGCCCCGCCTGGCGATCTGTGCAGACGCGGTCAGCGCTAGCAGCGTATAGAGACATGACCCGAGCGCAAGCAGCCACCGTGCTGGGCGGAACACCTCTCCCAAGACTGACAATCCGATTACGCCACTAACAAAGGCCAACGGTGCTGCATGCCGCCAGCAGAAACTGACCGGGTATCGGCGCCAGCAACGCGCGTTCCAACACCCGTTCATAAATGCTTGTCGCACGAAGCGCGCGAACGTGGGTACGTTGTAATATGTGGCGTAGATCTTCGATGACAAGAAGATCTTGTGACCATGGCTGCGGATGCGCGCGTTCAACTCGTAATCCTGGTTGCGCACGAGATCTTCGCGATAAAGGCCAACATTGTTGAATACCTCGCGCCGAAAGGCCCCGAACGGGACTGTGTCTACACAGCAATTGCCTCCGCCGACCCGGTAAGTTGAGTTTCCAACGGCTGCACGCGTCTGTGTGAGAAGGGCGATCGTTTTCGCGGTCATCGTGTTGGCGCCGGGCAGGGTGATCCAGCGACCGCCCACGTTTGCCGCTCCGGTGCGCTCCAGTTCAGCAACGCAGTTCTGGATGTAGTCGGGCGGATACTCGGCATGTGCATCCATCCTGATGATGTACCGACCGCGGGCCCGCCGGATGGCCTCGTTCAGCCCCGGCGGGACGATCCTTTTGGCGTTACGCAGCAACTGAATATTGGGGAAGCGGCCGGCTTGCCGCAGCGCTACTTCCCGCGATCGATCGCTCGAGTCCCCATCAGCAATCAGGATTTCGTACTGATCACGAGGGAAATTGTTCGCAAGAATGCTTTCGAGGCATCTGGCGATATACTTCTCCTCGTTTCTCATGGGGATCATGATAGAAACGATCGGTTCCGGGGCTGACATCCTAAGGTCCTTGCCTGCTGGTCAAGTTTAGGGTCGACAACGCGGATTGGGGGATGGAAGGAGTTTCTAACCAGTGCCAGCTTACTGTGCGTCAGAAACCCGAGTCGGCTGATTTCCGATCACAGTGCGGAAGCCGGGCCGCATAGACGGGCAAAACGCCTAGATGGTGTTCCGATTTATTGGATGGATTGACTCGGCGGATCCAGCGACTGATAACCCATTTAACGCCGCCTTGGGGCGTTTCTTGGCAACCAGAGCGAGCAAACTAAAGGCCAGCCAGAACGGTTTGCGTCGCGCTATGTCCCACGACAATCCCATTACAAGCTGGCCCCAGCAAGCTGCCTCGATAGCGATTCCGAAACAGTCGCGCAGGCCACTACTCGAAAGAGCACGCCACGCTGACCTCATCTGCGACCAAATGGCAACTACGAAAAAAGCAAAGCCAATGAGGCCCAGCTCGGTGCAAACCTGTAAATATGTATTATGCGGCTCACGCTCGTATCCGTGAGATGGGAATACGTGGGCGGAGCCGGAAGCTTTGCGGTATGCCACCGAGAAGTTTCCCAATCCTGTGCCAGTTGCAGGATAGTGCTTGATAATCTCTAGACCTACCAACCAGATGTCATATCTTCCCGTACCCCGATTGGTGCGACCTTGCTCCAGACGCTGGTAAAACAGGTTTGGTAAGAAGAACAGGGGGATTGCGAGGATCAGAATCGGTATCAGTATTCGCCTCTGGACACCGACCTTGAACAGGCACACCAGCACGCTTGCAAGGAGCGCGATGAGCGCGCCTCGTGACATTGCCAAAAACATCGAGATTGTCATCAAGGCGAGTGCAACCAACAGTGCTGTCCTTTTGAGCAAGCTTTCCTCTGACAAAACTCCGCCAACTGCCAACGAGAATGGGAGGAGGAGACTGTATGGGAGCGCGTTGGGGCCAGACTGATGGGTTCCGACAACGAGTGATGCGCGACCCTGAAAGCTAACATGGTTCAGATATTGGAAGATGACCAGCGCGGCGACCACCGCGCCTCCTGCAACGGCCAAGAACGCGATGCGCGAAAGCTCTTGCCTTGTAACCCGGAGGCTTACGGCAACGATGTACAACGCGAACAAGGTTGCGACCGTCGGAAGCCATATCAGACTAGTGGCTGGATCAATTGCCCACACAGTACTGGCAGCGCTCCACAGCACAAATAGACCCCAGTACAATCCCGCACGCGAGGGCATTTCGAAGCGTCGGCTCACGAGACCAAAGAGCACCAGGGTGGTTCCTGCGAATGCACCCGCAACCCAAGCCATGGTGGTTCCGCTCTTCCCAAGCATCAGGACCTGATCGAAGGGCATCAGGACTGCGAACAAACCAAGCGATGTTTCGACCGGCCACACGATCGCCAGCGCCACTGCAATGATTGCGGCCAGGGCGAGGACGTTGTGTTGCACGATAGTGATGCTGAGGAGAATTGCAGTTATCAGCGCAGCGATGCCAAACAAGCCCACCTGTGTCGAGAGGGATCGGATGTAGGGTGCTGGAACAAGCTTCATTGTGATCTCAATCGAGTCATATCAATTCCTGTGCAAGCTCTCCACAGCAGCCGCGTCGGCTGAGAGCGAAACTCGCCTAAGAAAAAGAAGATGTGAAGGGAGTCTGATCACAGAACTCGCACGCGTCGCGGCGTTCTCACTCCAACCTCGCGAGCACGACGCCGTAAATTTGTGGCCACACAACCGAGAACCACATCAGTAGCCGCTGCGATAATACTTCAAATCGGGAACGATGGAATCTCCTCCATTCAACACGACCTCGAGGATGGGCGCCGCATTTATTTGGGATAGGATCTCCATACTTCTCTTAATTGCTGCCCGCGTCGTGGTGCGGTACTGCACCACGACAATCAGGCCGTCTACTAACGTAGACATTACTCGTGCATCTGCATAGGGCAGTATTGGGGGTGAATCGAACACCAGGAAGTCGAACCGCTCCCGCAGTGCAGTTACGACGCGACAAACGGATTCGTCGGCCATAAGCTCGCCTGGGTTCTGATGAGCCGTTCCTGAGGGCACGATGCTCAGGTTCGGCACGTCCGGCACCTTGGTGATTACGTCCTCGAGAGCGGCCGAAGCGGAAAGTAAATCAGCGAGTCCCCTTCGCCCGTGCAGCCCGAATGTGCGCGAAATGCCCGTCCGGCGCAGGTCCGCATCTGCCAGGCAAGTTGGCCCTCGCCGCGCGAGCGCAATCGCCAGGTTCGAAGCGATTGTGGTCTTGCCTTCGCCGGCTAGCGCAGAGATAACGAGCAATGCCTGTGGGAGCCTTGCCTCTCCAGAATGCATTACTGTCGCGTGTAGGCCGCGCAGTGCTTCTGCTGCGGCCGAATCCGGTCTCTCCAGGAGGAACTTGGGAATACAGTGGTTGCCGTTCGTGTTTATTTTCAAGTAATGCGCAAAGGCTTTGCCCAGTGCTGTAGGCGAGCCATCGCCCTCGCCGATGACAGGCAGCACGGATACCGTAGGAATGCCTGTAGCTTTCCGGATGTCTTCAGGCGTATGAATTCTACTGTCAAGAGCTTCTCTCACACACGCAATCATTATTCCCCCGAATACAGATGCGAGGAGGCCGAAGCACAGATTCAGCAGAGTTCGCGGCTCGGTCGGGCGCGTCAGCACTCGTGCGTGGTCGATTACGCGAACATTGTACGAGTTCGATGCGGCGGCGATGCCGGCCTCCTTCACTCGAGCATAGAGCGAGTTGTACAGTTCTGTCTCGGTCTGCAATTCCTTTTTCAGCGTATTGTACTGAGCCAGCTGGTTCAGTTGTTTCCCCGTGAGCTTTCGTTGCTGCTCCAATAACCGTTCGCGCAACTGAGCTGCGGCATACGCCGTCTGGAATCGCTCGAAAATGCGGCGTCTCTGGAAATCGAGCTCTGTCTGAAGCTGATCGACCTCACTCTGCAACTTCTTCAGAGTCGGATGGTTTTCTCCGTAGTCAACTTGTGCTTTTGCCAGTTCGGCACGAGCTTCGGCAAGTTTGTGGGTCAACTGCTGTACGACGGGATTGTCATTGGCTTGTGGCAACGATTCAGGACTGGCCCTCTGTGTTTTTGCCAAAAGCGCTTCAAACTGAATCCGATCGCTCTGAGCCAACGCGAGTTGTCGGTCCAACTCGCCCATCTGTTCGGCCAGAGTGTTTTTGTTCATGTCTACATCGGCAATTCCAGTCTCCTTCTGAAACTCGATGAAAGCGCGATTGGACTGGTCCATTCTGGCGCGGACGTCATCCAGTTGACGGGACAGCCACGCCGAAGTCTCCATGATTGCTTCATGACGGACCTCGAAATTGTTATGGATGAACTCGCTGACCAACGTATTGGCAACTTGCGCAGCAGTGACCGGATCATGGTTGGCAAAGCTCACCGTTACCAGCCGGCTTCCCGTGTCACGTTCCACCTTGAGCCGAGTACGAAACGTGTTCAGCGCAGCATTTTCACCGGGCCCAAGCTGTACGGCCGCTTCATTGGTGTGCCCCGTCTCCGTGAGGTTCTGCTTCTGTCTCGATGTATTGACAAAATTCGGGTTGTGATCCAGGCCCAGTTTGCGGATGACAGCGAGAGCCAATTCGTCACTCTGTAACGTTTTTGCCTGAGTCTCCAGATATTGGGCATCGTCCGAGCCCTCCCCGGTGCTCCGTTCCAGCGAGAGAGCCTGTGTCCCTGGCGGATCGATCTCCAGCGTCACAGCGGGTGCATAGACGGGCTTAGTCAGCAAAGTGGCGATTGTTACACTAACGAATACCGACACAGCGAACAGTGCAGAAAGGATCCAGTGCTTCTGCAGAATGGAGAGCATGTGAATCCAGCCCTGGTCTTGGACATCATGGGCCCGCCGGAATCTCTCACTATGCGAAGGGTGACGTCGGAATGATCTATCGCCGTAACGCTTGGTGGATTCAGGCCTTGGTTGCAGACCATCGTTAGCGATACCCTTCATCAAATCATACATTCTGCTCATTCAGTGCCACCTTGCCGTACAAGTGAAACATCCAACTCTGTGTTCGCAGCGTCTCGGGCGTGCAACCACGCCGCGCTCACCTGTTTTCGCCGGTCACTACCGCTCTCCCAATTGCAGTGCTGGCCCGCGCTTCCGAAGAAGGGCTGGGTCGAACTGCTGCCGTATACGCTCCCTGCGCTGTTGCCGACCTGCTGCTTAGCGGTACAAATAATGACGCCCTTGATTGTCCGTGGTCTCTTTTCTGAAGAAGCGTTCGCGCCACCGTGAGAAGAATAAGCTTGATATCTCCGAAGAAACTGATCGAGGTGCAATAAGCGAGGTCACGCTCGAGCTTGGCTGGCAGCACGACGTTCAGGTAAAAATTCTCTTTATCAGGCTCAGCAGCAAGAACCTGCCCTTCGTCGATGAAAGCGATCGATGCCGGGCCGGTCAATCCCGGTTTCAAGTCAAGCAGTTGCTTTTGAGTGAGAGTATACATAGCGACATATTCGGGGACCTCCGGACGGGGTCCCACAAGGCTCATCTCTCCTCGAAGAACATTCAGCAATTGCGGGATTTCATCTAGCTTCGTTTTTCGGAGAAAACTGCCCACCCGGGTGATGCGCCGGTCCCCGGAGTGGGTAAGTTTGGATCCTTGTTGATCGGCTCCATCAACCATGGTGCGAAGTTTAATGATTTGGAATGGCCGACCATGTTGGCCGACTCGCTCTTGGCGATAGAACATCGAACCTCGCGAATCCAGCCATATTGCGATCGCACAAAGGAGAAGAACGGGACTGCCCGTCAACAAGCCCACTAACGCTCCCAGGAAGTCGAGAGCTCTCTTTCCGAAGGGGAAGTACAGTGTTCTCTGCGCTCCGCTCGTTGGCGTGGGCCACAGCTCGTAATTCTCTGTCTGCGCGTCGTGGTAAAAATACGAAATGGTGCCTCCATCATTGGCGAAGAATGTTTACGCTTGTACTCTCCTGTTTTCTGATTGAGCGCGGTGCTACCTGTGCTGGCTGGTTTGTGCGACCTATCTTTGAAACTCAGTAGCTATAGCCTGCAGTCCCTCGATGACCCGGTCGGTATCGCCGGGTGCCATTCCTGGATAGATCGGCAACGAAATGCAACGCTCAAAGTAATTTTCCGCAACGGGGAATTGGCCTGGGCGGTATCCCCAGGTTCTCTGGTAATAGGGATGAAGGTGCAAGGGGATGAAATGGACTGAGGTCCCGATGCCACGACGGCGTAGCTCTTCAATGACCCGGTCGCGATGAACCCGGAGGACCGAAGGCTCTATCAAAATGACATACAGATGCCAAGCAGGCTGGACATCGAATGCCACCCTGAGCGTGCGATAGGCTTCGATGGAGGCCAAACCCCGATCATATTTCTGTGCGATTTCAACTCGAGCCCTCCACATGCTCTCGCATTTGGAAAGCTGGACCAATCCTAGAGCCGCCTGCAGGTCGGTGAGGTTGTATTTGTACCCTGCCTCACAGATTTCGTAGCGCCAGCTTCCTTCGGCCGAATATCGCTTCCACGCATCGCGGCTCATACCGTGCAGCCGCATGAGCCGAATTCGGTCAGCTAGCGAGTCGTCATCCGTCGTCACCATCCCGCCTTCGCCCGTCGTAAGGGTCTTGGTGGCGTAGAAACTGAATGCGGTCAACGGGCTCAGTGTCCCGATCTTTCTCCCTCTGTACGTAGCAGGAATCGCGTGGGCCGCATCTTCGATGACCATTAATCCTTTCGCCGCTGCAAGCTCCAGTATGCGGTCCATGGGACACGGGTGACCCGCAAAATGGACCGAAATGATGGCGCGGGTTTTCGCGGTGATCTTCCGTTCCGCATCTGCAGGGTCCAAATTGAAATGCACAGGATCAACATCGACCAGCACAGGTTTAGCCCTAAAGTACGCCACAACCTCGGCCGTCGCCGCAAACGTTACCGTGGGGACCAGCACTTCATCCCCTTCGCCAAGGCCGATCGCCTCCAAGGAAAGGTGAAGCGCAGCGGTGCAGGAACTAACCGCGAGTGCCTGGCGAACCCCGATATAGTCAGCGAAAGCCTCCTCAAAGTGCTTTGTTTTAAGTCCCGTGGTGATCCAACCGCTCTCGAGTGTCTCAATGACAGCATGGATCTCACGTTCGTCAATGCAAGGCGTGTGAAACGGCACGAATTTTGTAGTTACTGTAGTTGCCACAGTTTCCCTCTTAGGCTTTGCCGCGCCACGCGCTTCCGGAGATCCGTGCCTGGATCAACCGTGAACTGAAATAATCCAGCATGCATGATTACTTTACTTTCTGGACTGCCGATTAGATAAAAGCGGTCTCCCGGCCACACGCTGCTCGGCGAACCAGCTGGGTTCTTAGTAAGCTGTCCTGAACTCCCTTCGCGCGAAATGCCTCCGGACACGGTCTCGACTTCAATGGGGGCTTCTGCCATACGAAGCGTTACTACTTGTAGTTGGAACGAAGATGTCGTTTCATTAGCTGTGACAGAAGACTTGTTTCACATGAGCGGGTTGTTCCGGGATGCCGAGGGGACCACTGGTTTTTACGCTGCTGGGCGAATCAAACCGACATAGTGAGTATCTAGAAAGCGCAATGTCCCCAGGCACCAACACAAAAACCAAGAGTATGGCGCCAGGAGCCTTGCTACCGGCGGAGCAGGGGTCGCTCGCCTGAGTATCACGTGGCAATGCGGAAAGAGGCTGCGGATCTCGTTTTTGCCCAAGCCTACTGTGTCAGGATTCTGCGGGTTCTTCACAAAAAAGTCGTACCAAAGGACCGACCCGCCCGGTTTCAGCATCCGCAACATCTCCTGTGCCACTCGCTTCCGAACGTCGCGGTCGAGGATGGAACTGAAGACAGTAGATTGAAACACCAAATCAAATGAACCCGATGTGAACTGCAGCCTTTCGGCGTTGCCAGTTTTAAGGGTTACCGCAGTTGGGCACAGCCTTCTAGCTTCTGCGATTCGCTCGGGAAGAAGATCAACACCGACGATATTCTCGGGGCGCGCTCCCCATTTGATGAATTCTCGTACTCCGGGGCCAAAACCACATCCGACCTCAAGGATCTTCTTCTGGCTTAGGGGAGTGCAATTGTATTCTGCCAGTAGGGACAGTAGGCGCGTTTCACGCTCTTGGCTCATAAACAGGAAGCCAGGACTGAGGCAAGAGTAACGTTCTGGCCTAATGCTTGCCGCACGCTTGGTGTAAACCTTTCTGATGCGGCGCTCTTCCTGTTCATTGACGGCTCGGATCTGCAGTGCTTCCATCGCGCTCTCCAACCTGGTTATGGATATACAAGTCCGGAGCCGGGCGGCATGAAAATGGACGGAGGATACATCTTTCCCTCCTATGCGTAAGCATTCAATTGTCTGGCCGTGGCGGATGACGGTGATATCACAGCGTCGTTCTTATGTAGTGATCGCCATCAAATATGGAGCCCAGACGCCTGGGTTACTCATCGTTTCTGACGCAAGCGTCGGCAGAAAACCAAATACCAGGCCATCCAGACCACGATGCGAAATATATATCGCCATTTTCACAAAGACTTACAAAGCCACAGATGCTAGAGACGGATGAGGAGCTTCAGTTCGCTACTGCCGTAACGAATTCATAGCTGCTGATAATGCAAGGGAAGGTGGTCCCACCGGCAGAGCCAGAGCAGGGGAAATTTGCCAGGCCTCGAGAGCAATCAACACACGTCCTTCGGATCGGATCATGCTGCTGGAATTCACATTTTTCAGCACAGCAGAGCAGCCAACGACTCGATGGTGGGCGCCTGCAGAAACTCGGAAAAACGCACGCGCCTTCCGAAGCGGGATTCTACCCGCGCCAGCATCTCAACTGCGGCAAGCGAATGCCCCCCAACTTCGAAGAAGTTGTCGCGTACGTCGACAGCGGTGGTCCCCAGAACTGAGCGCCAGATCTGCAATAACCGGCGCTCGACCTCCGCGCTGCGTGCTCCACAGTCTCCATGCGCCTGGTGAGGAATCGGAGGATTATTTGTGACAACAGGCGGAAGCTCTGACATATCGGTGGGCCGGCGCCCATGGGCGACAGGAACAGATCCGATTTTCACCTGCGGATCGGCCGCTACGACCCGAAGGACCGAAACGTAGTCGTCGATAATGCCCTGCGCCGCCTCAGGTGAAAACAGAGATGTAGTGTAAATGAGCTTTCCATGGATTGCATCGGTACGGTCCTCCAGCTCCCAGTCGAGATCAAACTTCGAGGCACCGGTGTCGACTTCCGTCTGTGTAAGATCCCAGCGGTTGTCGACATTAGCCACTGGGGGCTCCAGCGAAAACATCACCTGGAAAAGGGGGTTGTGCGCGGGATCGCGGCGGATGTTCATTTCACGCACAAGGACGTCGAAGGGGACTTCATCGTTTGCCAGCGCGTCCAGAACCGTATCGCGCACCCGCCTCACGAGTTCGACGAAGGTGGGCTGACCTGAGACATCCATCCGCAGCACCAACGTATTAAGGCAGAATCCAACAAGGTTGTGCAGTTCAGGATCGTTCCGGCCCGCCGTGACCGTGCCGACCAGAAGATCTTCTTGGTTGCTGTAGCGATACAAGAGCGTGTACAAGGCGCCGAGCAGAACCATGAACAGCGTTGCGCCTACGCGCGCGCCCAACTGCTTGAGCTGCTCCTTTATGTTGCCTGGAATCATGAGGCGAAGCATACTTCCGGCGAAGTTGTTGGTGGCCGGCCGAGGCCAGGTGGTTGGGAGGTCCAACACAGGGAGCTCGCCACCAAGTCGTTCGCGCCAATGCGCGATTTGTTTCTGAAGATGCGTACTGCTCAACCGTTCGTGTTGCCAGCGCGTATAGTCGCGATACTGGATTGGCGTGTCGATGAGTGGCGATGGGCGCCCCCCGCAGAAGGCGTCGTATAGACCTGCAACTTCTGGCAGGAATACGCGATAAATCGCAACCCCATCGAAGATACTGTGGTGCAGTGCCGTGTACACACGATGCAAGTTGTCCCGGATTGTGACCAGCCGCCAACGTATCAACGGTCCGCGAGCCAGATCAAACGGTGCGCGAGCATCCCGTTCAGCCAATCGCGTTGCTTCTGCTTCGCGGTCGTCTGCCGGGAGATGACGCAAATCCGTAATCTCGAGGTGTAGCTCGCCGCTTTCCAGAACTGCCTGAACCGGTTCTCCATTGATGAGTGGAAATACTGTACGCCATGCTTCGTGGCGGACAATGAATGCGTTTAACGCACGTTTAAGCGCGAGGACATCAAGCGGGCCGTAGAAGTGCAACGTCCAGGTTTCCGTATACAGCGGTGTACCCGGTGCAGACTGCGAATGAAGCCAAATCAGCCTTTGAGGGCAGGAAAGCGGTACGTGTTCCGAGTGGCCACCGCGACGGATAGAAGGCAGCTTCGGCGGCGAAGGCTTGTTAGCCCGCAAGTATTCCCATAGCAGAGCTCGCCTAGAATTTCGAATCAAATTAGAGTCGTCCATGCTCTACGCCACAACAAACGACGATTGCTGATCATGTTCGGTCTCAATGGGGCACAAGCTGCTGTCGCCATCAAAGAAAGTGATGTCCCAGCGGTCGCCATCACGTAACTGCTGCTCAAGCGCGCTGGTTGCCAAGTACAGGTACGGCAATGATCCCGGTGACATCGCTTTTTTATGGGGGGAAAGCGCCTGTACAAGTTCGCTGGCCTCCAGACGCGAACCTAGGATTTGAACGCAGTGAATCCCCTGGCGGCGGCCCTCGTCGCAAGCGGCTTCAAGCATGGCCCCTAATGATTTTTCGTCTCCCTCGAGCTGTTGGAAATCAGCTAGGATCATTCGACGCAGCCCAAGGGCGGTCTGGTCGGACCGTAAGAATACCGCGTACGAAGTCATGCGCTCTTTTTCCCAGCAGGACAACAGCCACGCTCTACCATCACGCAGCGCTGTCCCAAAGTGCCAATCGAGTGCGGCACGGTCGCGGCGGCCGAGTAATACGTGGCAACGGATGCGTCGCAGCTCCTGCCAGAAATTATCGAAATCGGCGGCAAATTCTCGACCCTGTCGTACCATCGGGGCATGGCGCAAAGAGGGCCGGAACGTATCCATCAGCCAAACACCCGTGGCCAACACCTGTGCCAAAGCACCCCGATCCTTGGAAATGCCCTTCCAGCGGAGATAAGAGGTGGCAAAGCCACGATACGCCGTCACCCAAAACGCAGTTTCAGGCTTGATCTGTTGTGGTATTGGCTTAGCACCTAGCGCAGCTAAACCTGTGCTGCTGTACTCATTGCCGGTGGTGCTCACGGATAGATCGATATTTTGCTGGTGCAAAAAAGCCTCAGCCAACAACATTGCAAATCCGCGGAATCTCTCATCCACGACCCAGCAGCGAGGCGTTACGGTTCGCACCACATCCCCATTAAACTCATAATGCAGGGCCACATTTGCAAACCAGCCAACGACCTCTCCAGCATCCTCCAGCACCCAGCCAATCGGCATTCCGGCTGTGTAAGCCGGATTGCGTAACCACAAGTTTACCCAGTACTCCCGCGGCTCGACAGGCATGGCGTATCGTCTGGCAAGCTCCACAATTGCAGGGTAGTCCTCTAAGCGCCCTTCGCGTAGCTTTGGCGAGCGTCTGGTGTTGTGTTTCATACGTAACGTGACAATAAAGCAAGATTCGCTCTAAAGCAGGCAGCCTTGGAGCGACCGAATTTCGTGGGAGCCTAGGGTGGTTGGTTAACTTGCCAGGAAACTCTTTGGCACCATCGGATCACAGATGGCGCTGAAGAAACGTTTCATTTTACTTTCATCTGCATCCTTTAGAACTCGGATCACAACATTGTCGGTCACACACGACTTAGCCTCTGCAGACCGGCAGCGTTCACAACCATCTTTCTGTGGATGAATAATCTGGCGAACGATGTTGAGCAATCCGCGCTGGTATGGCTTAGGGTCCACGTGACAGCCAACTGCCCTGGCGTGGCTACGGCATGAAATATGACCAGGGGCGAAGCTGCTGTCCGCTACTGCAAACATCGACAAATCAGCTTCGGAGTCGCCGATGGCGATGGTCGGAAGCGTTTTGTGCCCTGCCAGCAGCAAGAGAGCAAGCAGCCCCTTACCCTTGTCCGTTTCCTTGGCAACGACAGCGGTATCCCTGTACGTCTGCTGAAACCTGAGGTGGGTGAGCCCGAGTTGGGGAATTAGGCTCTGGATCAGCAGGGTGGGAATCGGTCTTGTTATGCCGTCCTGAAATGTATAGGCGCGAATGGAGTATAGATAATCATCGTTGAGGAAAATGCCAGGAATGTTGCGCAGCGCTTCGGCCAGCGCCCGCAATTCACGCTGCGATTCCTCACTGACCAGTATTTCTCCCTTCTTGCCGATGGCGTCCCAGGCAAACGAGCCATATTCGGCGACACCGCCGAGGAAATTGTAGTGTGTGCAGTATTCCTTCACTTCGGGAATACTGCGGGCGGTATTTAGCACGATGGCTATATTGTGGGAGTGTAACAACGACAAGGCTTGAATTCCTGCGAATGTGATTGACGGGAAGCCAACGGCTTGCTTATCGAGTACCCCATCAACGTCCATCACCACCAGCGGACCGCGCCAAACCATATTCTCTGGCTGGGAACAGAGCTTTGCGCAGTAACGCATGGTATGCAAGATCAGAAAATTCCAGGCCGTAATGTAATCGCGGTTGAATTCATGACGGCGAGCTATCAAACGCGGGTCTTCCAGGTTGGCGACGGCTCTATCGCGCGCTTGAAGGCCAGCCACTAATTTGTTCGTCAGGAGGCGATCAGCAACCCCCACGTCACCCGAGTCCTGGATGTAGCGTGTTACCAATCTATCTTCTTCCTCGGAGGACAACTTACAACCCAGAATGAAATCCGCCACGTCAAAGGCGGGATCTGTCATGTTATTTTCAATAGGCCCCAGCCCATGATGCTCGAAGTCGGACTTCAATGGCCCACTCGATCCACGAATCCACTCCACAGCACGCATTTTGCCGTCAATCAGCGTCGGACATGGACATTGCGTCCGCGAAAGCTCATAGAGCATGCGGCCCTGTTTCAAATGTTGTGCCGGACGAGCGCCATATGCTTGGCATAGACTGCTCGCAAGCTTTCGCAGTGCCTGATTTTTGCTTTCGAGAATGAGTTCAGGTACCGGATCGACCTCCAGCCGCAAGCTTTGGACACGGGCGGCAATATACGATGCCGCCCTATCAATCCATTCTGCTCGGCTGGTTTTAGAGCCAGCGATTCCGTCGTCGGGCTGCCATTCCGTGTACAGAATGCCATTTCGTAACCCGAGGAGTGGGGTTACAAATTTTCCCAGTCGTTCGCCAGCCAGGAATGCCTGATAGCTTAACCAACCCCAGCCTACACTCTTGGAGAGAATGTAGCGGGTCTCCTCGCCCGCTGCCTCGGTGGAAAGCCTAACTTCATAGACGCGCTTCAGTCGGTCATGCCCCTTTCTTTCCGATATTGAGTCTAAACGTCGATTAAATCGAGCCGCCAAGGGAGTACGCGCGCTCAGATCACAAACTGAAATGCGACGAGCCTGGAAATATTCGTTCGCGAACTTTTTGGTCTCTGCATCTAGAGACTGGTACTTGTGCCATTCCTCAGGCTCCAGAGTTAACAAGAACAGATCTGACAATAACTGGTACCCAATACTCTCCTTAGCGTGGCGAACGCTCGGATGGATTGGCACAAGGATGACAACCTGGTGTCGCTCAATAGAATATTGTTGCGCAAGCCGGACGGCTTCTAGAAGCGTATTACCTCCACGTATCGGCTCGTCGATGATGACAAGCCTACTTCGTGTTGCTGCACATCTGGCCAAGGCTGTCATTTCTTGCCTGCTTAGGCCACTCTTGGGGCGTACCGTAAACGACTCTACTGTACGGTAGTTTTGTGCCTCCAGATAACTCTGCAGCAAGGGAGCGAAGTAGGAGCCAGCGGTGCGAAGGCCCATGATCACAATGGATTGTTGGCGATCTGGGAAATTAGCAACAAATTTTCGGCCCAGTGCGAGGACATCACAATGAGACAAGTCATGTGAGCGAAAGGCGCGCGGGATGCGCACTCGTCGGTGAAGTAATGTGTGCAAACTCGGGGAGGTCAACAATGGATCTAAGCTCGTCAGAATCTGCGCATGATTCTGTTTATCGGGCGGTGGACCTGCGAGGAGTATCTTTAAGGTGCGAACCAATGCGAGCTGCCACTGGGCCTTCCACGGGGCCAACCTTTTAGCGTTTGCAAAACGAGGCCGGCTCGAAAAGTTATACAAGCGCTCGGCGCAGGAAACGAGCGGGCGGAGCTGGGGCACTGCTGTGGCTATCCTTGAGAAATTGTATGTGCGACCCAGGAGAGAGTCGTCGACAGAGTCAAGGATCGCGCAGCTAAGCAGGTAGATGTTCTTGCAGATCTCGTCATGCTGCCAGCCAAAATTAGTTTTCACCAGACGATCTAGTTCCTCTTGAAGGTGGCAGACTATGTCTCGGATGGTAAGAAACGGATTCAAACACCAGTGGTACTGGTTGTAGAAGCCAGATTCAGCTGGCAACAACGAGAGGTTTGTCGAATCAGCAGCCGCGGCGGCGACCGTTTGTTTCTGCCCTGGCGACATGGCCCCGGAAAGTTGGGGTACAGGAGCGTGGCTCATGCCCTCCTCCTCGTTTCGATCGGGAATGCCTATAGAAACTGTGAGCGACAAATCCCGCTGAGCTAACGGAGCGCAGCCCATACAACCGACGGCCATCTCGCAGTTAGCAATCGGTTGTTCTCGCTAAGTCAGAGCGAGCTAATCTCTTCGAACGTCATTCTTGCTTAGAGGCCCGCAGGTGAGCGCATATGGCCTGAAGCTGTCAAGCGGGAACAGAATGCTCGCCTGCGGTAGAGTGCTGCGAGCAAACCCTCGAATCCGACGCCGATACTCTACACGCCAGAGTGAAAGTGATTGCCCTTCAGATCCAACAAACCCAACCCCATAACTATGCCCCTGCTTTGAAAACCAGTGGCAATGCGGTCAACCCACGCAGACCTAGATTTCTACGCCAGACCAAGTGTTCGGTTTCCAATGCGATATCCTGTATGCGGTGCAAAATGGCGGCAAACGCGATCTGGCCTTCAATACGAGCCAAGGGTGCGCCAAAACATAAATGACCGCCGGCCCCAAACCCGAGATGACGATTGTTAGACCGCGCGATGTCTAGGCGGTCGGGCTCGTGGAACCGCTCCGGATCACGGTTGCCTGCGCCCATAACCGCAATCACCGACTGCTGTCGGCAGATCAACTTATCACCTAATCGCATGTCCTCGAAGGCGAGGCGAGTTGTGTGCTGGCTGGGGGCTTCGTAACGCAGCAGTTCTTCAACCGCCGACACCATCAAGCTCGGATTGGCGCGCAGCTGTGCAAGCTGGTCCGGGTTGCGGAGCAGACTAAGCATACCGTTGCCGATTAGATTGGGAGTGGTCTCCTGGCCGCCGACCATCAGGAGAATTGTATTGGCGATTACTGCGTCCTCGCTCAATCTTTCCCCGGCCACTTCTGCTGTTACGAGCGCGCTGATGAGGCCGCCCGAGTTGCGCACTTTGTCGTCATGTATGGCAGCACGGAAGTAATTTGTCATTTCGTCTAGGCTCCGCAGCATCCGCCCCAGAGCTTCCGGATTGTGCTGGAAGTTGCCCAGAATCTCCGCGAAATCGGCCGACCAGGACTTGAGCTGCTCGTGATCCGAGGGCGACACTCCCAACATTTCGGCTGTCACGATAGCCGGCAAACGGTTCGCGAAGTCTCCCATCAAGTCAGCGCGGCCGGCGGGTAACAACGGCTCGAGCAGGCGATCCACGATGTCTTCAATATGTGAGCGTAGCCTTTCCACCCGGTGTGGCGTAAATGCCACGGTACATAAAGCTCGCAGACGCGTGTGTGTCGGAGGATCCATGAACAGCATCTGCTGGATCATGGTTGCCGCGATGGGGTTCATCGATAACAGATCCATCTCCGCTAAGCGTTTCGGTGAAGGGGCGCAGTTAGCCGACAGGTTCTGCAATACCGTGACTACGTCCCGGTAGCGCGTCACCACCCACGCGTGCAGAAACGGGTCCCAATGCACAGGATCCTCGCTCCGCAGGCGGTGGTACAGGGGATATGGATTGCCCAGGACCTCAGGCTCATAGAGGTGGCAAAGGCTCAGGGTGGAAACCGACTTGCTGGCGATTAGATCAGTCTCGACGGGCATTAGAGATCTCTCTCATTGGCAGCTGCACTTGAACCAAGCAGATACTGAGCTTCCTCATCGCTCATGGCTTCGAGCTTAGCGATAAGGAGAGTTTCGATTTCTGCGCTAAGCGCTTCAACAGTCGGCGCTTCGAAAAGACTGTGGAGGGTGAGCTCGATACCGAATTCCTTTTGCAGAGTAGCGATAAGGTGTGTGCCCAGCAGAGAATGGCCGCCAAGGAAGAAGAAATTATCCTCTACACTGATCTCTTTCCTGCCGAGCAGTTTCGCCAGAATCGAAGCGACGCGTTCCTCGATAGGCGTACGCGGCGCAACGAAAGCATCATCATGGAGACTGTTGTCCGCATTTGGATCGGGGAGCGCGTTGCGATCCACTTTGCCGTTCAGGTTAAGAGGTAACTCTGGCAACGTGACAAATGTCGCTGGAAGCATATATTCCGGTAGGCGGGCTGCCATGAAGTTGCGCATCTCGGTGTAGGTGGGTTGGACATCCCGAGCCAGAACGAGATACGCCAGCAGACGCTTGTCACCCGGTTCATTCTCGCGTGCAACGACCAAGCTGGCTTGTACGGCCGGGTGCTCGTTCAGAACTTTCACAATTTCCGCCGGCTCGATGCGGAAGCCTCGAAGCTTGATCTGCTCGTCGACCCGACCGAGAAACTCGATCTGGCCGTCTGGCAGGTAGCGCGCCAGGTCACCCGTTTTATATAAGCGTGCCCCTGGTTCCGTAACGAAGGGATTGGGAACAAATCTCGCTGAAGTTAGGTCGGTTCGATTGCGATATCCTCGCGCGAGTCCTGCACCCCCAATGTAGATTTCACCGATTTCAGCAACCGGAGGCGGCTGCATCCTCTCATTCAGGATATAGACTTGGACATTGTCGATCGGGCGGCCAATCGTTGGTAGTCGATCTGGGTGCCCTTCGGGGAAAACGGGTCCTGAAGTAGCCACGACGGTGCATTCCGTTGGCCCGTAGTTGTTCACCAGCTGGAAGGGCAGGGATCGCGGCGGGTAGTGGTGGAGTGTGTCAGCACCGGTAAGCATCACGCGCAGGGCGCTCTCCTTGGGCCACTCCAGTGCGATAACTCGCTCAGCCAGGGGGGTTGGAAGAAAGCAGATCGTGATCCCTTGCGAAACCAACCAGTCACGTACTGCTTCGGGATGGTTTATGGCAAGGCCATCGGCCAGATGGACGCTCGCTCCTGAAGTTAGATATGGCCAAAGTTCCCAAACAGCAGCATCGAAAGACAAAGCCGCTAGCTGGCTTGCTCGGTCGTTCGAGCTTACGCTGAATGCACGCCGATGCCAGAGCAGAAGGTTGTTCAGGCCCCAGTGCGTGAGTTCAACACCCTTCGGCTGCCCGGTCGAACCAGAGGTGTAAATAACATAGGCGAGATTCTCCGGCTTCACTTCGGCAGGATTTGGCTCAAGGCTGCAATGTGTATGCAATCGGCCTTCGGGATCGAGAGTAACAACGTGCTCCGGCTGTACAGGTAGCCCGTCGACCATGCAATCCCCGGTCACCAGAATTCGAGCTTCCGCATCATTCAGGAAGAACCCCAAGCGTTCTTTCGGGTACGTTGGGTCTAAGGGAAGATAAGCACCACCCGCTTTGAGAATGCCCAGAGCTCCCACAACCATCGCCACAGAACGATTTAGGTAGAGGCCAATGACGACATTGGGACCGGTGCCGAACGACTGCAGGACATGCGCCAACCGACCGGCGCGGCGGTCGAGTTCTTTGTAGGTTAGCCCCAGTTTCCCATGTGTCACTGCTATTGCGTCTGGTGCCACAGCAGCCTGAGCAGTTACCCACTGCGGGACAGATCCTTTGTTTTCACAGTTATCGTATTCACGGCCTGAACTCGCTGACATACCTCCTCCATAAACCTCTTCAGGCTCTTCCGATTAAGAAGAAAGGTGCAAAGTGAAAGGACTCAGCTTCGTGAACTTTCTGGCGCAAAATGTTTTGCCTCGACCTGCGCTCAGAGAACTCTGAGCGTGAGAACAAAGCTCGTCTGGGAAACCGAATTAGCTGGGCTGTCGGTATCTCGGATTTCCTGTTCCGTGTGAAGCGATTAAATCGGATGCTGTTTCCCTGTGTATGAAAGCAATATCCGCCCTGGGTAGCATGGCTTGCCTTGTATTTCTTCAGTGTCCGATTTTCAGTAGCCAAAAAGCTGATTGGCGAATTGAGAACGATTCTGGCGATCGATGCGCTAGCTCAGTTCATGGATTGGGAGCCGCTTTGTCGCTGAACGTTCTGATTGAGTGGCTTTTGGAGAACCTGAAATCGGGTGCTTGACAGTAGCCATGAAACGAAGAGATCGATGCCGTCCCCAAACTGAGTTGAGGGTTCGTAGCCCAGCAAATTCTTCGCCTTTTGAACGGAGGCGAAGGTCTGGGGAACATCACCGGGTTGCTCGGGCATAAATTGGATCCGTGGTTCGACACCAATCGACTTAGCGAGCGTCGTGACCATGTCGAGCAAACTTATTGGATGCATGCTGCCGAGGTTTATGATTTCGTATGTTGAACCCTCATACGCCATTGCCGCGCGGATTCCGCGGAGAATGTCATCGATAAACGTGTAATCGCGGCTCATGCTGCCGTTACCGAACACCGGCACGGGCGCTCCGGAGAGTAACGTGCGAGCGAACTTATGAATAGCCAGATCGGGACGTTGCCTCGGCCCATAGACAGTGAACAACCGAAGTGCAATGAAGCGGATGCCGTAGAGGTGCGAGTATACGTGGCCCAGCAACTCGCCACTCACCTTTGTACTGGCATAAGGGCTGATGGGCAATAGCACGTGATCCTCTTCACTCCATGGTACTCGGGGATTGACACCGTAGACGCTGCTGCTCGATGCGAAAACGAACTTCTTGATATCCCGTTCTCTAGCGAACTCAAGAATATTCTGAGTGCCGCCTACATTGACATCCTGATAGGTGATCGCATCCAGGATTGAGGGTCGCACACCCGCTTTGGCGGCCAGGTGGACGATTATGTCGTACTCGTCCGTAAGCCGCTGGCGCAAAGCCTGGCGATCGCGAAGGTCGGCCTCCACTAGGCGGAAGTTGCAATTGTTGCGGTGAGGGGCAATATTGTCTAGCTTAATCGCCGAGTTGTAGAAGGGATCGAAATTGTCGAGCACGGTAACATTCCAGTGTTCCGCAATCAGCTTGTCTACCAAGTGGCTGCCGATAAATCCGGTGCCGCCGGTCACTAGCACCTTGTGCACGGGCGAACTCCTCCACCCTTGACAGGAACGCAGGTTAGAACCTTGTCTACGTCTTATTCCTTAGCAACTTGCGTATCAAGGTGGTTTGATATAGGTCTGCCAATTCAGCTTGCAAGGGAGATGATTTGCTTGTTGCCAGGTACTTCTCTCTCTAATTGCACCGGTTTCCAGGCCTGCTGGCCACTACAGAACTCGCAGAGACCTCCGTCACAGGCGAGGTTGCTCAAGCACACCTTGCACTTCGGCCGGAAGCCTATGCTCATTGAGGCCAGGAGACAGTAAATCCCCTGTGTATCATTGGCCTTGGCGTAAGCTACAAGTTTTGCAACATCGTTGAGAAAAGGACCTTTGTGAACTGCACTGGGCCTAACCATAAGCAGCTTTTCCACCTCAGTCGGGCAAACTTGCTCAGCCGGTCCGATCAGTTCTTCTGTCAATTTCTCACCGGGGCGCAGACCTGTGATGGTTATGTCGATATCTCGTTGGGGCTCGAGCCCGGACAACCGGGCGATTTCACGGGCAACATCGAGGATTTTGCGCGGACTACCCATCTCGAGGACAAAGACTTCGCCCCCTTTTCCCAGGGTGCCGGCATGCAGCACCAGTTGGACAGCTTCGGGAATGCTCATGAAGTAGCGAACCATGTCGGGATGGGTGATTGTGATGGGACCGCCATTGGCGATCTGCCTTTGAAACAGGGGTATGATGCTGCCACGACTCCCAACGACATTTCCAAAGCGAACACAAGTGAACCGCCGTGGGGTGGGGCGAGCGGCGTAGTCTTGTACCAATAACTCACCAATGCGCTTTGTCGCTCCCATGATGCTCGATGGATTTACTGCTTTGTCGGTTGAAATGAGTACAAAGCGCTCGACGTCCGCTTGGCAACATACATCCAGCAGCATTTGCGTTCCAAGAACATTATTGAGCACGGCCTCACACGGATGTTTTTCCATCAACGGCACGTGTTTGTGGGCAGCGGCATGAAACACCACTGCCGGACGAAAACTCAGTATTGTCGGCAGCAGTCTCTCCCTGATCCGGATATCACCGACTTGGGATTCGATTGTAGTGCCCGAGAAGGTCGATCGTAACTCTTGTTCCAGCTCATAAACGGAATTCTCGTCCTTGTCCAACAGTGCAATCGATTGGGGTCGGCACAGAAGCAGCTGTCGGACTAATTCGCTGCCGATGGATCCTCCCGCTCCAGTTACAAGGATTCGCTTCCCCACATAGCTATCGCGGACCTGCTCCTTGAGATCTTGCAACCGTACGCCATCCCGTCCGAGCACCAATTCGATGCCGACGTCTCGCACCTGGGTGAGAGTTGCGGAACCCTGCATAATTTCGGCCACGCTGGGAACGACCTTAGCTGGGATCTGCGCTTCTTGACACTTAGCGAGAATTCGGGTTAGCAATGTACGGCTGCAATTGGCAATCGTAATAATCACTTCTTGCACGTGATGTAGCGCAACTAACCGGTGTAGAGCCTCACCATTGCCATGTACCTTAAGGCCGGCGATGCTCCTGTTCACCTTCGAAGGGTCGTCATCTATGAAGCCCACGACTTCCGCTTTGTGATCCTGGTTCAGCTGTTTCAAAAACGAAATGCCCGCTGAGCCTGCCCCGTATAGCAATACGCGTTTTCTTTCCGTTTTTGTGGGTGACTGCCCGTTGCGTGCCGCTTCGCGTCTTGTTCTCAGGAATACGCGTACCGATACCAAACCGCCAAGAGAGAGTAGGAACTCAAGCGCGATGATAGTGAGCGGCAATCGCAGCCAGATTGCGTAGCGCTGAAACGGATAGAAGAAGCGTAGTCCTAACAGCACGACCGTTGGCAAAACTTGGGCTTGCCCAATTGCAAGTACATCTGGCAGCGAGAAATACTCCGAAGCAACGCTGTACACTCCCACTTTCCACGTGACCAAGAGACGGGCCCCAACGACCCACGGAAGGCAAACCCAAAGCTGTTTGGCAAATCCGGCGTCCAAACTGCCGTCAAACCGAATCATGTAAGCGAGAGCCAAGGAAGACACGAAGATTCCCGTGTCCACTATGACCTGGGCCCTCGTGCCAAAAAGGGCAATTTTCTTCATGTCATTTTCAGATTGATTCGATGGTAGTTAGCGGGGTTCGTCCTGCAGCCACCCGAGACTCATTGTGGGGCGGGTTTCGGTTAGCCGTTGCACTACTGAAATTAGCTCAGCAGAAATCGTTTCTACTTTTCTGGGCTGGAGGGTAGAACTCTAGGCACTCTGGCAGTAGCAGTAAGCCGGCGAGCTCACAGCTAGCGGCAACAAAACGCATACCGATTCATGGTCCTCCGCCGCGGACGGTGCGCAGCGGCGAAAATCCTGCGTTCCGCAAAAGTTTCGAGTTCCCAAGCCTCTCGTTCTTTGAGGACCTTGGAAAGTCAATCACAACGGCTGTGAGGTCTCAAACACATCCAGTACAGCGATTTAAAACCGGCCGTAAATTGCGACGCCTGTAGCCGTCTGGAGAATGGCCTCAAGGCTACGTTTAGTCGCAGATTTTGCCACACTGTTCGGGATGAATAGAATGTCCTCAGGCTGCAGTTCTAAATCGTGCGCCTTGTTGGAGAGTATTTTGTTTATGGAGATGGGTATCTGCTGCCTTCCTTGCGGGGTGTTGCGGATCAGTTGGGCATCCTTTAACGAAGCATTGGGGTTCGTGCCTTGAGCCATCGCGATCGCTTTAAGGATGGTTAGACCAGAGTTTCCCATCACGATTCCACTCGGTTGACGAACATCGCCGACTACGTATACGATCCCCGCTTTCGAGACGACGACTGTGTCACCTGGCATTAGTTGCGTATTGCTCTTAATAAGGGAACTAAGATCGCCGTGTTGAGATTGATTTGGGCTATCACTGTGAATAATGAGTACGTCATTCCCTGCTTTTACCGTTGTGCCTCCTGCTGCCGAAATCGCCTGCAACAACGTGTGAGGACCGAGCAAGGGGTAGGTGCCGGGCTTTTGCACTTCTCCCAGAACCGAAATGCCTTGGCTCGCATACTCCTTCTGAAGAATGGTAACCTGGGGATTGTTGAAGAATTTTCCCTCAGATAGACGTTCAGCTATTACCCGTTCGGCTTTCGCGACGGTCAATCCCCCAACTTTAACTTGGCCAATTAGCGGGAGGACAATGGTACCCGAAGCGCTAACACGAGCCTCGCAGACGTCTTTCTGGCCCCCGCACCCGAAGTCTGTTCCAAAAAGGCTCATGTCCAGCAAATCACCGCCGGCGATTATCACTTCCGCTGCATCCTCTTGTTCGGAACCGGTGTCGTGCGAATTGGTTTCCGAGGAATTCTGGTTTGCTGGAACGGCTTGCTCATGCGCTCCGGAGGGTACCGCGGCAGCATGTGTCTGACAAAGAAACAGTGGTGCGCACTTGATACTTAATAGAAATATAACAATTGAGACCAGAATCTTGGGTTTCATCGAGACATCTCTCAATCGAAGATCTGCAGGAAGCGGAGACTCACAGTGTGGATTACGACTCGTCTGCAGAAGCCAGTGTTCCGGCAACACGTCGTAATAAACAGCAATTCTTCGCAGAAGGCACAAAGCGGGCGCCACAACTTCTACGGATTACTCGCAACTTGCTCCCGCATCCTTGGTTTGACATTGAGGCATGCTCTTAGTGACTTGCCACAGCTCATTCGGCGGCCGGCTCAGGCTGAGGTGGGCTCGCGGGGCCGAGGCGGAAGTTCGCCGCCACCTGATCAATGATCTCTGGCGTCACCGATCGTGCTTTCCAAGCATAGGGGTTAATCAATGCGTTTTCGCACAGCGTGTTAATGAGCCGTGGGATGCCTCGGGAGTGCTCGTAAACCCTCGCGATTGTGCCGATGGGAAATAGAGAAGCCTCGTGGGAGTTTGCTCCAGCAACCTGCAGTCGACGCTGTATGTAGCCTTTTGTCTCGTCCTTGTCAAACGGTTCAAGCCGTGACCGTACTGCAATTCGCTGTTTCAAAGCCCGCAAGTCATGCGAGTCCAGCTTCTCGTCTAGTTCGGGCTGGCCCACAAGCAAGATCTGTAGCAACTTTCCTTGCGTTGTCTCCAGATTAGTCAGAAGGAGAATCTCCTCGAGCACCTCGCTAGAAAAATCGTGAGCTTCATCTATCACAAGCACCGTGGTGAGCTTCTTCTGATAACGCGCTCCAAGATGGCTGCTCAGCTGCAGAAGAAGTTCATTCTTACTTTTGGTTGGGGTAAGCCCTAAGTCACCTGCGACGTATCCCAGGAATTCAACAGGAGAAATGCGGCCATTGAACGCGTATGCATAGTCGGTGTTGCTCTGCTCAAGTAGTTGCAGCAGGCAACGGAGCAGCAGCGTCTTGCCGGTCCCCACCTCTCCGGTCAGGACGACAACGCCTTTGCGTCGGCGAACACCGTAGTGGAGCGCGGCTAGGGCTTCGTTGTATCTTCGAGTCGGAAACAGAAACGCCGGATCAGGTGAAGGCTCAAAGGGATTGAGCTTGAGGTTGTATAGGGTCCTAACCTCATCCCATGCAATGTCCCCGATGGGCTGATCAACACTTGGCCCAGTCTGCTGGTCGACACGTGGCTTTTTCGGAGCCGATCCAGGAAAAAAGGTGTCCGGATCCAACACTGTGGAAGGGATGCCCGTCTCCAATTCCGACCGGCGAAGGGCTTCGAACACACGGCTCATATGATCTTGACTTCGTGGGTCGAGGTTTGGTTGACATTCGTGCCCCGTGCGACACGCTCGAGCTCATCCACCAACTGCAACATCGATCGCGCGATGGCACGCTGTCTATTTGTTACCGTCGGTGAAACTGGCGGGCGGGCCACAACATATAAACGCAGATCCTTCGCCACTTCCTCGATTATCCAGGGACGAATTATTTGCGCGTTCTGGGCATAAGCGGCAATGAGAGCGTTCTCACACAGGGTATTGATCAATCTCGGAACTCCACACGAATAAACGTAGATGGCCGCCATGGTCTCGTCTGGAAATATCGTGGCGGCGTGAGAGTTTGCCCCAGCCCGCTGCATGCGCCGCAAAACATAGCTCATGGTCTCACTTTTTCCCAATGGCTCCAATTGACAGCGAAATGTGACACGCTGTTTCAGATGCCGAAACTCGGGCGAATCCAGCTTCTGGTCCAATTCCGGTTGTCCCACCAAAACGATCTGGAGGAGTTTCTGCTGCGAAGTCTCAAGGTTGGTGAGCAGGCGAATCTCTTCGAGAAGTTCAGGCTCCAAATCTTGGGCTTCGTCGACGATGACCACAGCTGTCGTATTTTTGCGACAGCAGACAATCAGATAGCTGTACAACTCCCGCAGCAGGGCGCCTTTGTCGTGAAATGCGCTGTTAACGCCCAGGTCATGGGAAATGTAGCGGAGAAAATCCAACCGAGAAAGGCAAGGATTGAAGATGTAGGCTGATGCGATCTCTTGCCGGCGCAGGAGCTCCAGCAGACAACGGATCGTCAGGGTCTTGCCGGTTCCCACCTCCCCAGTTAGGACAACAAAACCTTTACGCCGCACGACACTGTGGAAGATGGACGCTAGTGCCTCCTGGTGTCGCGCTGTTGCGTACAGAAAAAAGGGATCGGGCGCGATCTCAAAAGGGTTTCGCGTTAGGCCAAAGAACTTCTTATACATGTCTCATCCGAAAAAGCAGGTGAGGCGAAACCAGGAGCAGTTCGCACAGCGGAACCAAAGCGCGGCGAAATTCCTTCGCTGAACTGCCGCTCGACCTGCAACCCCGTAGGCATCACGTCTCAAGGACCGAAGCTTTGGTTTGCGGGTCAGGGCATAGGTGTACATAAATTTCCTGGCGCAATCTGCGTACTGCGCAATGTCGACCTCCGTACCGGGACCACGTCACTGGCATCCACCTCGACCATCATCGAGCGCATGATCAAATCGACGGAGATCACGATCCGGCACTTGTTTTGTCGGCGAAGTAAGTTTCCGGTCATCCCTTGCAGCGGACCGCTACGGATCTCCACGCGGGTTCCGGCAGTCAGATAGGGATAAGGTTCCGCAAGCACTCCCGTGCTCAGAGCTGCCATCATTTTGTTGATGTCGGTCTCGGGCAACGGACACGGCAGACCGCCGAAGCCGACCAGTCGTACCAATCCGCGCACTTCGAGAACGTTCAGCCGATCCTGCAATGCAAGGCGGACGAATATGTATCCTGGGAAGAGCGGCAACCGGACACGATGGCGGCCGTTGTTCCAGTAGTGGATCTCTTCGTAAAGAGGAAGGAAGTGTTCCACGCCTCGTCGCGCGAGTTGTTCCGCGACGCGCTTTTCGTGGCGAGCTGCAGTGTATCCAGCGTACCAGAGCGTCTGGGTAAAAACATTCTGTTCGGCCAGAGAACCCAGTTTTACGTCCACTGTGCTCACCTTTAGGATCGGGCTGCGAATACAGCTTCGCCCCGTCACTTCGCTTCCAAGTGCATGAATTAAAGCCACTTACATCAAACAACGCAAGTGCTGGTTGCGCTGTTCGGGACCCGGACACCTTCCGGTTGATTCGTACCTGCCGGCCCCGCCGGGGAACTGAATCCGAAATTTCGTATCTGCGACGGCGGCAAACCCTGTTTCCTCAACACGAATTACTTTCCCGCTGCCACGCAAGCAGATTCCAGAGCGAGTGCTGCGGAGGGAGGGGAGGGAAACCTCTAGCTGCACAGCAGTTCCCACGACCACTCGCTTGTTGGTCACCACGAAAACCCCGTCAAGGCTGATGTCGCGCGTGTTACCTTCCCCGAGGACATCACTGTCATCAGTGCGCCACGTGAACTTCACAGCAGCCTTCAGCTGATAACGGTTGTTCTGCCGTAAGTCCACGGTGCCTCTATGTTCCCCGCAGTTACCGCCCACCTTAGCCCGCAAACCCAGAGAACGAGAAGACCACAGTCGGACCTCCTCAAAAGCGCATAACTTTTTCTGGGACGGCCACCGCAGGTAGAGTGAAACGGAGGTGACAATATTCACCCAAGCTCGGTATCTGAAAGGGGACATGACACACTTGGCACAGTCTAGACATGAAGAAGATGGTCTTCCCGGCCCAGTGCGTTAGCGAAAATGTTGCAAGTTGTTGTTTAACCAAGGGAAGCTGATCCGCGCCCATAGTCCAGCGCCAGCGCCGTCAACCTGAGTTCTCAGTGACGGGCTAGGGAACGACTTGAGTTTTCGTTGACAGGCGAGGAATCCGGTTGTTGATCGCAGTTTCCTAAGGTTGTTGATCGCAGTTTCCTAAGAAGGTATGCGTGCTACGTAGCGAGAAATTTACATCGTCTTTTGCGTCTGCATGTTAAAATCAGTGCTTAGCCCTCTCTCAGACTGGCCGTGTCGCGCGTGGCCGAGGAGGAGAGATTTATGGGCCTTCCTTCTGATACGGCTCCCGGTTGCATCCGTGTTCTTGTCGCCGACTCCAGCCAAACTGTGTCACAAGTGCTGTGCCGTGCCCTTCGCCGACAACAAGGCATGACCGTAACGAATTGTCCCAGTGAACTCTCTCGATGCATGGAAGCATTGCGTGCAGTCCCAGCCGATGTTGTGCTCTTGAGCGATGAGCCGTCCACTCACAGTCACCTGGTCGAGACGCTGCGCATTCTGCACGGGAGCTACCCACAGGTTCGAATCGTTCTTCTATTGGATTGTTATGATCGTGATCTTGTAGTGAGCGCCGTGTACACAGGGGCCACAGGAGTGTTTTGTCGCGCGTGCCAGCCGTTCCGTTCTCTTTGCCGATGCATATCGGTTGTTCATCAAGGTCAATTCTGGTTAAACACCGAACAGATGGCTTACGTGATCGATGCTCTCCGCATAACTCCTTGCGCTCGCGTCGTCAATGCTAAAGGAGAGAAGCTTCTCACCGTCCGCGAGGAGCAGATCGTCAGTCTGGTCGCGGAGGGAATTGGCAACCGGGAGGTTGGGCGCCAGCTGGGCATCAAAGCGAGCAGTGTGAAGAAGGCTTTGTTACGAGTCTACGAAAAGCTGGGGATCTCAAATCGGGTCGAACTCGCTCTATATTCACTAAGCCATCGACAATTGCCGAGTGTCTCCGCAGCTGTCACCCGTTATCCGGTCGAGAGCCAGTGACTTTCTGCACAGACCCTGGCCAGAGGCCTTTTGACCACGATCGTGATTGCATTGCGAAGGCTGATCAGATCTCGACAACAAACCATGAACCGTAGGGTAGAAACGCGCCTGCGAACTGTGCTACGCAAAAACTCGTCGATGAACTGCAAGATTCAGAAAACGTGGCGTTTTCGTGCGGTCTCGTCCCGGCCAGGACCCACTCCGTATTTTGTTCCAAAGCGACGACCCCACCCGTAGAATTCCGCTGTCATGCAGTGTGTGAGACCTCTCATTGAGACTGTCTTCGCGATCCTTTGCGTCCTAGGCCAGTTCTTATGGACGGCGCTGCGGTCGAGAACGTCCGTGGTCGCTGAAAATCTGTTTCTCCGAAAGCAGCTGGCCTTCTATCAAGAACACAAGCGGAGGCCCCAACCCCTAACGGACGCGGGTCGTTTTACACTTGTGCAGTGGTCTCGGCTGTTCGACTGGATAAGCGCTTTGGTGATCGTAAAGCCGAACACCCTGATCGGCTGGCATCGGCGAGATTTTAAGTTGTTCTGGCGCTGGAAGTCTCGGCTAGGTAGGCCGCCTCTCAGATGCGAGATTCGCGAGTTGATTGTACGGATGGCGCGAGAGAATCCCACGTGGGGCCAAATGCGAGTGGCGGCGGAGCTCTACCTCAAGCTCGGCATTCTCGTATCACCCCGAACCGTGCGCAAGTACTGGCCATGGGAGGGAGATGACCGGAGCGGAAGAAGAGCTTCATCACACACTGGGCGACATTTGTACGCAACCACGCCGACGCGATTGTCGCTTGCGATTTCATGGTCGCAGTGACGGGCAAGCTCCGGCTGCTTTACGTATTGGTCACCCTCGAACTCGGATCTCGGCGCATTCTACACTGCAACGTCACGGCACACCCAACGTCAGAGTGGACGCTCCAACAGTTTCGGGAAACGCTGTCAGGGGAGACACCGTATCGCTTCCTCCTCCATGATCGCGACTCAATCTTCTCGGCGGAACTTGACCAGGAACTGGTACGCGGATTCGGACTCAAAGTTTTGCGAACTCCGCCACAGTCGCCCAAGGCAAATGCATTTTGTGAACGGCTGGTCGGTGCGATTCGACGCGAGTGCCTGGACTTCATGATTCCTCTCAATGAAAGGCATCTTCGTCGGATTCTCCACGAATGGGTTAGCCACTACAATGCCGGTCGCCCACACAGCAGCCTGGGACCGGGCATCCCTGACCAAGGAGCGAACTGCGCGGCGCAACCCAGCACGTCCCGTGGATTCTTGCCGAAGAAAGGCGAGGTTATTTCCCCTCCCATTCTCGGCGGACTTCACCACGAGTATGCCTGGGAGAAGATGGCGGCATAGGGAGCATTCATGAAGAGGCGAGCACCCACATTGATTAAATCGCCTCTCACCTGGCACATGGCAGATGCGCCCGTTGGGCCTGCCGCGATTCCGGTCTTGGCCGAGCGCGGCGGCACGCAGCTTAAAGCTCCACGCGCTACCATCCTGGTGGACACGCGTGAACAGAATCCCTTCGACTTCTCGCGCTTTGAGGGCTGGTTTGAAGAGGTTGAGAAAAAGGCTCTGAAACTTGGTGACTATTCGGTTGCTGGGCTCGAGGATCAGTGCGTGGTAGAGCGCAAGGACCTCTCGGACCTGGTTCATTCATTGACAGTTGACCGGTCAGCGTTCGTCAACCGTCTGAAGCTCATGAGTGGCTACCAGCATCGCCTGCTGGTGATGACGGCACCGCTGAGTCGAATCAAATCACCATATTCTTTCTCCGCCGCAAACCCGAATCGTATTTTCCAATCGCTGGTTGCACTTCTAGCCGGTGTGAATGTGCCTTTTCTGTGTACGGACACTCATGAGCTGGGAGAGGAAGCCGTGGCTTCGTACCTTTATCAAGTGCACCTCTATCACTGGCTTGACAGCAACGACTACGGCAGATTCCTGGTTGACGACGATCTCTGAAGATTCGGGGAAAGAGCGAATGTCTGTGCCGATTGGGCGGAAATCGGCGTTTTCAAGGCCGGATGAGATTTTGCGCACCACACCAGCCTTTCCAGGTCCTTCAAGTTTTGCTGCAACATGCAGGTCAGCTCGTGACCCGCGAAGAGCCGCGCACTATTATCTGGCCTTCCGATACTTTTGTAGACTTCGATGTCGGCATTAACAACGCGATCAGGCGGCTTCGTGAAGCTTTGGAGGATTCGGCCGAAACACCTCGCTTCATCGAGACCCTCTCTCGGCGTGGCTATCGCTTCATCGGAACAACCAGTGCCAGTCCTCGAAAGTTTGAATCGCTGGCGGTCCTGCCTTTGGAAAATCTGTCACGCGATCCAGAGCAGGAATATTTTGCCGAAGGACTCACTGAGGCACTCATTACCACCCTGGCCAAGATTGGCGACTTGCGGTTGGTTTCTCGCACGTCCGCGATGCAGTACAAGGGCGTTCGCAAACCTTTGCGTGAGATTGCCCAGGAATTGGAGGTGGACGCCATCGTGGAAGGGACGGTGCTCCGCTCGGGGCACCGCGTGCGCATCACAGCGCAACTGATTGACGCGCCCAAGGAAACGCACCTGTGGGCCGAAAGTTATGAGCGAGGCCTGCGCGATGTCCTGACCCTCCAGTCAGAAGTGGCTCAAGCCATTGCCCGGGAAGTTCAGGTGAAGCTTATACCCGCGGAGCGGGCACACCTAGCGCAGGCGCACTGCGTCGACCCGGAGGCATACGAAGCCTACCTCAAAGGCCGGTATCACTGGAATCGGCACAGTACAGAAGGATTCGGAAAAGCTGTCCAGTACTTCCAGGAAGCGATTGTCAAAGATCCGACCTATGCCGCTGCCTATACAGGCCTGGCCGATTGCTTCTCCATACTTGGCATGTGGGGTCTTGTCCCTCCCCAGGGAGGGCTGTGGCAAAGCCAAGGTGCTGGCGCTGCAATCGCTCGACCTGGACCCGAGCCTGGCGTAAGCCCACGTCTCGCTAGCCTGGGCACCATGTTTTATGACTACGATTTCGTCGCGGCGGAAAGAGAATTTGAGCGGTCCATTGAACTTAATCCGCACAACGCGACTGCGCGCCATTTCTTCGGCTTCTATCTTGGCCGGATGGGGCGCTACGAGGAGGCACCGAGCTCAAGCGGGCCATTCGTCTGGATCCGAACTCCGGCGTTATCCATTGCAGCTTAGGATTCGTTTATTCGACTGCGCGTCGATACGATCAGGCCATCGAGCAGTTGGAGAAGGCGCTCGAGCTAGATCCCGGCATGGCTGGAGCACACGGTGTTCTTGGGTACACATATCTGTTTAAGTCGATGTGTGAGCCCGCCATCGCCGCGTTGCGAAAGGGGGTCGAGCTTTCTCAGGGCGCTTCGGTGTTCCTTGCGTCGCTTGGAGAGGCGTACGCCGCAGCTGGGTCTCGGGACGAGGCGCAGAAGACACTGGAGCAATTGACCGAGCTCTCGAGGCAGCGCTATGTAATGCCGTATCCTGTGGCGAGAATCTACACTGCCCTGGGCAAAAGAGACGAAGCTCTTCGTTGGCTGGAAACTGCCTACCGCGAGCGCGCGGCGTTAATGGTATTTCTGAAGATTGATCCTCAGCTCGATGACCTGCGCTCTGAGCCACGCTTCCAGGACCTGCTGCGCCGGATGAACTTCCCACCTTAGGTCCTCGCCGACTTCACACATTCGGTTCCATGTTCAACCTGATCCAAGAAGCGACCGGCACAATCCCATCAAGACTTCAAGCCAAAGACGGTCCCACATCAGGAAGGAGGGTTTTGTTAGACGCTCTTAAGCTCTTTCGCCTTCCGCATTAGGGTCGGCTCTTGACTCGGCAACGAAAAGGGGCGGATACTTTGGACAGCCAAATCCACAAACTGTCCACCCGCTTCACTGACAGGCTCCCTTCGGCTCATTGTATCCGTGAGCCCAAGGCCCTGACAGATTTCCCTCATGCAGGAGAAAGCATCATGCCCCCCAATGATGATTGCCCCGATAATGACTCCTTCGAGCGAGCCCTCAGCGAATATCGCGAGAGAAGCTGGTGTCCCGACGACTTTGCCGACCTGCCGACCGATGTGCAGTGCGATATTATCGAGAGGGCGTTGCAAATCCAAGCGGCCAACGATCGGCTGAACGAATTGCTCCCAGCTGCTTAGTGACAATTTTGCGCTGACTACAAAAGGCCCAGTTGACCTCGCTGGGAAGAGTGCGCCCTTTCTTGTTGCAGATGCGCCGCGCGCGAAGTACAGAATCCCATTCTACTAGGGAGGCTGAGGCGAGAATCCTTGTTCGTTCGACATCGCCAGGGCGCGCAAAGTGCCGCCTCTGACGCGCCCTCTTGGAGTGCCCATGCCTGCCTCGAAAAACGGATTCGGACTCTAGTCGTCGAAGATTCTGCGGATTACGCGCGCTACTTATGTGCCTTCCTGGAAGCCCTACCGAAGGTTGATGTGATCGCGAAGGCCCGCAGCGGGCGCGACGCGGTCATGCTAGCTCACGAGTGGATGCCCGACCTGGTCCTGATGGACGTCAGGATGCCAGAGATGACGGGATTGGAAGCGGCTTCCCAGCTTGCTAGAGAACTGCCAGGTCACGCCTTTGTCTGAAGCGTTCAGCACCGGCTTAACCGACGCGGCCTTCAACTCTCGCTGCGTCCATGCACATGGAGTTCCGGTTGCAGATCCTGCGCTGACATCAACAGGCCAATGTATTGGGTACAACAATTCGTCCTATTCACACCTGCGACAATGTGACAGCTGTGGACCTCGGCAACGAACGAAACCCTAGCTTGCCCGCCTATCGGAACCCCACAGTTGCGGGTGACTATCGTTTGATAGCTTGACTCGCCTCCAGCGGTAGCACCCTTCGGCTATACCGCGACACCCTCCGAGTCACGTTTTCCGGCACTCGTTGAGTTGTGGCTCTGCGAATCTTTCCTGAAAACACGAACCTGATCGGCATCTTCGAGCAGGAGACCATCGGGAGTTTGCCGGTTCTCAATTCATGCCTACATCCGCGGCAATGTGACAACGACGGACTCCGGTCCCGAGCCGCGTGCGTCCGGCGTCACGCGGAAAACGATCTTGAGGACCTCCGGTCCGATTTCAATCCGCTGAACGAGCGTGCGGATAATATCGCGACGGCGATGCCAGTCGGCGTTGGCCATATCCGGCCCGACTGCGGCCGCGAGATTGCGAAGGCGTTTTGCAGTAAGTCGCAGGTGTTCCGTTGATCGACTTCGCCTGCGTCATCCTTTATCTTTGTGTCGGGCTCAGCAATGGTTCGAGTCATCCGTGATGTGAACTGATCTTTTTCAATCAGACCTTCCCTGAAAGTGTCGATGAGTCGCTCCAGCGCGTGCTGTAGCTTGAGTGGCTGGACCTTCAGGGTCTCGACACGTTCCAGCGAGGCGCCAACCCCGCCGCCATCCTGATATTCATGCTCCAACCTCTCGGGGTGCGTTAGCAGTTCACATACCTCGTACCAGACCGCCGTTTCCAGAAACTCGCCCTGCATCCGCGGATTGTGGCAAATTCGCTCGCCGCCAAACCGATAACCATCTGTTCCACTGCATCAGTAGTAGCGGAAGTCCATCATTTGATGGCCACCGCCCATTTGATGGGTGGTCTTGCCGTAGGAGGCGTAGCCACATCTTCCGCAGCAAGTGAGTCCCTGTAGAAGGTATCCAGGCCTTCGCCGCCCCAGGCGCGCCCGACTCCGATTCTCCTGCAGCTGTTCATGTGCCGCTCGAAACAGTGCGCCGTCGACCAGTGCCGGAACCTGGACAAAAACCCAGTCCTTTGGGTCGGCTGCAACCGGCGTATTGCTGCGCCGGGGTTCCGTCGGTCGGCCGCGTGCTGCCCGCGGCCGGGCCTTCTTCCCTCGCGGCATCATGTGCGTCTTTCCATAGGCAGCTCGACCTTGATATGCCGGGTCTTGGAGAATGTGCCATACGGCTTGGCGGGACCAGATTCGCTTTCCAGTCGCGGTCAGTTCACCGGCTTTTTGAAGCCGACAGCACACTTCGGCTAGGCCGCAGCGGTCACGTCCGATCCAAGAAAAGATCTGTTGAACAATTCGTGCCTGCTCAGCATGCGGCTCGAATGGAGCGTGACCTCCGCCTTCCCGAACGGAGACATAGCGGTATCCGAATGGGGCGTTGGACATGACGTTGAGCGATCCGCTCTGTGCGGCATGCTTCTTGCCTCGTCGGCTCCGCTCCATGATCTTGGCTCGCTCATACTCAGCGACGATGCCTTGCACCTGCAGCAGTAAGTCATCTTCCGGACTTTGGCCGAGCGGCCGGTTTAAGAACACCAACTCGACACCACAACGGCGCCATTCGTCGAGGAGAAGGACTTGGTAGGCGTAGTTGCGGGCCAGCCGGTCAGGCGAGTGGACATAGATCCGGTCAATGGCGCCAACGGTAGCTAAGTCGCGCAGCCGATCCAGAGCTGGGCGAATCAGGGTGGCACCACTGTATCCATCATCGACAAACCGTCGCTCGGGCGGCACTGAAGTACCGTCGCGTTGGGCGCGCTCGCTGAGCGCTGCTGTCTGACTTTCAATCGTGTGCGCGGTCGCCTGTTCTTCGCTGGAGACGCGCGCGTAGAACGCTCGAATTGTTGTCATAAAAGCCTCCAAGAGGAGGCTGGGTGACCGGCTGATCGCAAGCAAGCAGGGGCGTTGTTGGAACTGAATTACTTTGGAAGAAGAATAACAATGTCAGAAACAAGCACGCTTATTTCATGCACTGGAAGAATCACGCGGGCGGAATTGGCGAAGCTGCCAACGCCACCGGCAACGGAAACACACATTCCGATCCCGCACGCTGTGATCGTGGGAACTCTGGTCGAGACGTTGAGTCACCGCCAGATTTCCGTCCTCGGCGAAGAGTTCGCCGTGTCGAAGGATGATATGGAGATGTTTGGTGTCCTCGACTTGGCGACCAGCTTCGAGGGATGCCGCTTTGCGATCGGAATCAGAAACGCGAACCACAAGCGCTTCCGGCTGGCATGCACGGTCGGGCTGCGAGTGTTCGTGTGTCACAATCTTGCGTGTCGCGGAGATTACAGCCCCGTCCTAGCGAAACACTCGAAACAATTTCTCGCTGGAAGACGCATTGTCGATCGGCGTGGACCGGATGCAGCGAAACTTTGAGCCGATGCGGCGGCAGGTCGAGAGTTGGCGGGCCGAACAACTGTCAGCAGAGGCGGCAAAGCTGACGATCTACCGGGCTTTTGTCGAGGGAGAATTGGACGTCCCGAGACACCTGGCGCGGAGGGTGCACGAACTCTACTTCAATCCGCAGTACGAGGAGTTCCAACCCCGGACCGTGTGGAGCCTGTCGAACGCGTTCACGTCGGCGTTCAAGGAACTCGATCCGATCCCGCAATTCCGGGCAACCGCGAAACTGGGGAGTTTTCTTGAAGCCACCGCTCCGGCATGATGGCCAAAAGCATTCTGCTTCGGCAAAGAGCTATATCCGCCGGATCTCTCAAAACCCCCAAAAGCCGCCCCGGTTACCCGTTATGCGTCTCTAAACATCTTCCCATTCGCCTTAAACGTATATCCCGGCTGTTTTCTCCATTTCTTAAACAGTTTCGGATTGCTCTTCAGGTGTAATAGTGCAGATGCAACCGCTTCTGCGCTCTGCATGTCCCCGTTGTTCGCGACAGAAAAGCACGTCGATTTGCTGTGGTCTGAGATAAGCCGTACGAATTTATAGTCCACCAGGAAGGTCCTATGGCCGGCTCTGACGCGGTAACTGTGACCACGCATTTTCTCGGCTCCTGTTAGTGCAGCAATGCGCTTCAGGTACTCTCCTGCGCGCTGGGCCGCTGTGCATTTGGTTTGCATTTTCATCGCGAGCCGATCACCTGCGTACAGGCAAACACCTGGCCGTCGGCCTTAACCGGCCCGATCTGGGCGGCCCACCGTTCAAACAGCTCCGGATTGTTCGTGAGCTCTAGCAACGCGGTAGCAATTTGCTCAGCTTTTGGCATCCTGTTGCACGGAAGGCAAAAGCATGTTTCCTCGTATTCACATTTGGGGTCGCTCACATCTCGCAGGCGTCTAACATATCTATCACCCACATGGAATCTGGTTGTCCCGACGTCCAGGACATAGTTGTTACCCATTTGGGTGGCCCCGGTGAGGGCAACGATGTGGCGCAGATAGGCCTTCGCCCGATCTTCTCGCTCGAAGGGATCTACACCCTGCGAACCGTTTTCGAAGCGGTCGCCTGCAATTACCGCCACACCGACCCAATCCAAGAGGTTGTTCTCGCGCTGCTGCGGGGCGGCCATTTCTCTCACCAACGGCCTGCACTGCAGACTGGCAAATACAAACCTCCACGCGACCAACGCGAGGAACGCAACCAGAGAAACGGTTACAGACACCATATACGCACCGCCGTCTCAGCAAGGCCCTATTGCCATCTTCGCCTTCAGCCCAAGGCTAGCGACATCGTACTCTGCCGGCCGGAGTGGGGTCGGCAGCGGTCAGCGTGCGATTAGCCGCCCGCGATCGGATGTACCATCAAAACTTCGTTCTGCTGGCGGGTAACTTTGTCGATGCGCTCACCGGTTGCCATGTCAAACGGCTGCGCGCCGGTCCTGGCTTCATATTCGGCAATCAGCTTGTTGACTTCATCCATGTCGGCGTTTGCCGGATCGTATTCTAGAAGCGAGGTATCACCGTGAGATGAGAATGTCACAATCCTGGCGTTCATGTTCGGTCTCCTGTTAAGCGGTCTGTTTCGGACTTCTGTGGAAAAAACAGCGGCTGAGCCACCGACGTACATTAAAGCAATCGACAAAACGTTCCAGATCTGCATCCGCGTTTCTGCCCGAGTAGCGTGACGTGCGGCGACGTGTGCGACCTCGTGCGCCATCAGACCCCCAGTTCCGCCTCGCCATCGGCCGCCAAGATTAGTCCGCTGTTCACGTACAAGTAGCCACCGGGCAAAGCCAAAGCGCTAATCTCGTCCGATTCAACCACTTTGATGGTGAATGGCACTTGCGCATTGGAATTGCGCACGATCGCTGCCCCAGCCGGTTGGCGTACTTCCTGATCACCGGATCAGTGATCAACTTCGTCATCATCTCCACCCGTGCTGACAGTTGCCGGCCAAAGTCGCGCTCCTCTTCCAGAGAGTAGACGTTGACGCCCTTTCCGATACCACGCTGCCCGATACGGTCAACGTCGTACTTGGAGATCTTCTTTTTCGGTTTCTCAGTGACTTTGGGCGCGCCTTGCGATGACGCAGTGGGCGGGCCCTCGAATCTTGACCGATATTCGATTCAGCAGCGTCCTGAGCCGCTGCATGTGCCACCAATAATGAGCCTGGCAGAAATACGGCGGGCATCCGGGTCGCGACCATTTGAAGCCGCGCAAAGCACCGGCTAGGTTCTCTGACTTCCCAACGGAGGGTTGACTGCGCTGCCATGGGCCCGCCACCCTGAATAGAAATCCTGCTCCGGATCAGGAGTCGAAGGCGGAATATTTATCATAAGCATACCACTCCTGAGCCGATGGAATAGCTCAAACTAAAATGCTCGCACGACTTGCAGTTCTGCGGACACCTGCCAGCGTCTGGTGGAAAACCACTGGCCGAGCGACTGTGTCAGAAGGTATCGGCCTCAAGCCGGACCCGTCGCCAATGAGCGTCGAGAGCCTCGGTTAAGAAAAAAAGCTGCACCCGTCGGGCAACAGCGACTGGTAGTCGAGGGAGACCCTCCTCTCGCTGATCTCCCCGTCTGGCCTCATCTGGATTCTCCGTCAGTTCGCCCTCCTTGGGAAGAACCCAGGCGACTCACAGATGTCGAGGCCGTTGGCGGTTGGGTCGTTGGAAGGGTCCTATTGGTGTCCCCTGGTTTGGGTAGGCTGGATTCGCCCAGGGAGCGTGCGGCTGGTCACCCACTGAAGGGATCGCATTATGGGTATCCCTTTGACTCCCCTACTGCGGGCCGTGTACACCTTCCGACTCCGATTCGACATCGACAGCTAACCAGCCATGATTTCCACGAATTCCCAAACGATTTGGCACGCAGTTTCGAACGGTCTTCGGCCAGCCTGTTCCGGAACTAATTCCGGGATTTTGGAGCCGCAGCCCTTGCGCTGTACTGCGCTGTGGGAGTATCGTATGGGTTAACGGACCGGGGGATGTGTTAACTTGGTTATTATTCTCACCCCAAGACGCGCACCCTCATTGCGCGTCCCAACCCCGAGTCAAGAAAGTCTCCCCGGCCCCTACATCTTTTTCCGCTACCCCCAGCCGCCTGTAGGGCAATTGGAGAATGGGCGCAAAAGCAAAGCGGCGGGGGGTAGCGGGCAAATGCCCAACGGTAAGGTCCGCTAAGCGCCAGCTGCTATGCCCAAGCCGCCCCGCCGGTCAACTCCGACAAAGGCTCGTTGGGGAGTATTACCCTTTATTGCAGAAGGTGAGAGTACATGCGCACGCCTTCCAGTCCGTTCTCGATTCTAGGTCCTTCGGCATTCGATATGAATCCTTAAGCGCGCAGTGGGGAAACGAACATGCGCAATCTAATCGGCCACGCTGACTTGGGGTTTTTAGTCCTGATCGCCACAATTGCAACTCTCCTTGTGGTTCCTGGAGAGGCTTCTGGCACCGCCCAATTTTCGCGACAGTACAATACCTCCTGCAGTACTTGTCATGCGGCTTTTCCCAGGCTCAACGATGTCGGTATAGCGTTCAAGGACGCCGGCTTCCAGTTCCCCGAGGAAGATCTCTCTTTCATTGCTACCCCACGGACCCTGCTGACCATGCCAGCCGGCGTTCTGCGTTCGACTCAGATGTCCCTCCGCCAGCCGGAATACGTAGCGCCGCCGTCCTCCATTCCTGATCCGAACTTGCGGACGTTGCAGCAGAGATATTTTAAAGAGCTCACCTGTGTAGGTATGCAAATAAGCGCTCTTCCCCTTCCAGACCGCTTCTACTTGAGCCCTCTTGATGCATATGAGAGACCGCAAAAGCACCCGGACCAGCGCTCTCTGCGTTTTGGGACCTTCAACGGCGAGACCGTTCTAGAAGTGTCCGGAAACTACTATGCAGTTTATCTTCGCGAAGGGATGAATGCGAACGAGCGGGCCCGCCAGACGTTCGAAGACGTTCTGCTTCCGATATTAAAAGTGATGGTATCGCCATTCCCAACGTACCCCGCTGGCGTCCAGGGCTACGTGCTGGAAGTCTCCCACCGTGTGCGGGGAAGAGTGATGGGGTTCTCGCGGCTAAAGACAGAGAATGTCGCCCTGGTGTTGTCACATGCCGCGGCGGAACAGCTTGTCGCAGCGAAGAATCTGAGCGAACAGCAGGCTGTGCTCGGGGAAGTGCATGTTTATCTCAACGCGGAGCCGATCATGCTGCGATTGGCTGAGCAGGCGCCCTGAACGACCGAACTCGTGCGCAACTCGCTGTCCCAGGAGGGGTATACTTTTGCCGACTGCGGGACGAGGTGTGGGGGTCCCTGCTCGTTTTGGTCGTGCTTCCACACTGTAAACACCATCCTCGACCTAATCCCCTCCTCCGCGTAGTGCCATAACGAATCCAGGTTCTGTTGGAGGTTATTTGTATGCCCACTATACCGGAGCGCACATGCGTCCTGTCTTCGCCAACCCCTCAGGCACCAACTCTAAGGGTCGTGCTTGAGGAAGGATTTCATCACAGCGGCCATCCGTGGCAGGCTGGCCCTTGGGGGAAAGGTTATGGGCCAGCCAATCCGATGGGCTTGCAATACCAAAAGGCGGGCTTGGACCGCTGAAGCGTGTCCACCCAGCGCCGGCTGCAAAACCTTTACTGAGCTGGATTCAGATCGCAATTCCGATCGCGGCCGGATTCCCAGGAACTTGCACAGGATTACAAATCGAAATACAAGTAGAACTCATATGGAACCGGTCGCAGGTTAACTGGGGCTAGCTCGCGTTCCCGCTTGTAGGTGAGCCAGGTCTCGACGACGTCCGGCGTGAAGACTTCTCCGTGAAGCAGCCATTTATGGTCCTTTTGCAAAGCATCGAGCACCTCCGCAAGTGAGCCCGGTGTGCTTCTGACACTACCTGCTTCCTCTGGCTCCAGCTCGTACAGGTCCTTGTCAATCGGCTGGCCGGGGTCGATTTTGTTCCGGATCCCATCCAGACCTGCCATTAATTGGGCTGCAAAGCACAGGTAGGGGTTGCTCGCCGGGTCCGGACAGCGGAATTCAATACGCTTGGATTTGGATTTGTTGGAGTATACGGGGATGCGCACAGCGGCCGACCGGTTGCGCTGGGAGTACACCAGGTTCACAGGAGCCTCGAATCCCGGCACCAGGCGCCGGTACGAGTTGGTCGTCGGAGCGCAGAGACCTAAAAGCGCCGCTGCGTGGCGCAGCAGACCACCGATGTAGTACTTGGCTGTCTGGCTGATTTGCGCGTAGCCCTTCTCATCCCAAAAAAGATTGGTGTCACCGCTCCACAGGCTTTGATGAGTGTGCATCCCGGACCCATTATCACCAAAGATCGGCTTTGGCATGAAGGTGGCTGTCTTGCCGTGCTTTCTGGCTACATTGCGGACAAGGTATTTGTAGTACATGACGCTATCGGCCATCTTCGTCAGCGTCGTGTACTTCATGTCGATCTCGCCCTGTCCGGCCGTGCCCACCTCATGGTGATGGACCTCAA